>ENA-UALE01000698-UALE01000698.1-human-gut-metagenome-genome-assembly--contig:-NODE-698-length-9218-cov-8.310488_pt1 | contig 9218 bp, 7 predicted proteins | sample MGYA00243697_ERZ654462 | MGnify/ENA primary metagenome ERZ654462 (study PRJEB26926, sample SAMN06164625) | human gut metagenome | biome: ENVO:00009003; feature: ENVO:2100002; material: ENVO:00002003... | reverse complement strand
ACGAGATGAGCGCTAGTCTCGTGGGCTCGGAGATGTGTATAAGAGACAGTCCGCATCCTACGCGATTGGTATAGTTATTTACGAAACGCTGTACTAGAGCGTGTCTGAAAACAGGAATAAAGAGCTGTAAAATAATTTTAAATTTGTAATATCAGATAACTTATAAAGAAATATTTAACTCTGTCCACAGCAGAAAAAGGCTGTGGACAGCGTTGCATATCAGGCTGAATCGCGGCCGCATGTTACTTTTATAATAAATTCATGCGGTATCACAGGCAGATAAAAAACAGAAAGAGGTAAACTCTGGCTGACTGCCCTAATTGGCAGACGTGCGAAAAAGAAAGGAGAGTCCGATATGGCAGTATTTACAGTCAATGGACAAAAGGTCGAACCGACCGGAAATCAGAAACTACTGCGCTTTTTGAGGGATGAACTTCATCTGACTTCAGTGAAGGACGGCTGCAGTGAAGGAGCCTGCGGAGCCTGTACAGTTATAATTGACGGAAAAACATGCAAGGCATGTGTGCCGGACACAGATTTACTGGATGGCAGGACAGTGATCACAGTAGAAGGACTGACTGAATGGGAGAGGGAAGTCTATACCTACGCTTATGGAAAAGCAGGTGCTGTTCAGTGTGGATTCTGTATTCCGGGTATGGTAATGTGTACAAAGGCTCTTCTGGACGTGAACAAAGAGCCCACAGATGATGAGATTAAATATGCACTGCGCAATAACTATTGCCGCTGCACGGGCTATGTAAAAATTATGGATGCAGTAAGGCTGGCTGCGAAAGTTTTAAAGACGGGTGTGATCCCGGATGATCTGGATCCGGACTGGAATATAGGACATAGAGTATCCAGAGTGGATGTGGAGGAGAAAGTACTGGGAACCGGCAAATATCCGGATGATTTTTACTTTGACGGAATGCTGTATGGGGTGGCACTCAGAAGTAAATATCCACGTGCACGTGTACTTGAGATCGATACAGCAGCAGCAAAGGCACTTTCCGGGGTAGAAGCGGTATTAACAGCAGAGGACATTCCGGGAGAGAATAAGATCGGACATCTGAAACATGATCAGTATTCACTGATACCTGTAGGGGGTCTGACACATTATCTCGGAGATGCCATTGCCGTTATTGCTGCAAAAGACAGAGAAACAGCTGAGAAAGCTAAGAAACTGATCAAAGTAAAATATGAAGTGCTGCCTCATATTCGTACAATTGAGGAAGCAGCGGCAGAGGATGCACCGAAGGTATTTGATGAAGAAGAAAATAATATCTGTGCACATAAACATATCAGCAGAGGAAATGCAGATGAAGCAATCCGTAATTCCAAATATGTGATCAGTCATCATTTTGAAACCCCATGGACAGAACATGCATTTCTTGAGCCTGAGTGCGCAGTGGCTTTGTATGATGAGGACGGAGATATTTTCGTATATTCCACAGATCAGTCTGCACACCAGACATTACATGAGTGTTCCCTGTTACTTGGAACGGACAGAGTAAAGGTACAGAATGCACTTGTAGGCGGCGGATTCGGCGGAAAGGAAGATATGACAGTACAGCATCTGGCTGCGCTGCTCACTTATGCTACTAAGAAACCGGTGAAGATGAAACTGACCAGAGCAGAATCCCTGCTGGTTCATCCGAAGCGTCATCCGTTTTATATGGATATGACCATGGGCTGCGATGAGAACGGCAATATCATGGGGGTAAAAGCGAAAGTAGCATCAGATACAGGTGCATTTGCCTCACTTGGCGGTCCTGTGCTGGAACGTGCATGTACTCATGCGGCAGGTCCCTATCATTATGAGAATTTCGAGATTGAAGGAACTGCTTATTATACCAACAATCCGCCTGCCGGAGCGTTTCGCGGGTTTGGTGTAACCCAGACCTGTTTTGCAACAGAAACCCTGCTGAATATGATGGCAGACAAAGTAGGTATCACTCCATGGGAAATCCGTTACCGCAATGCGATCCGTCCCGGTGAGACGCTTCCGAATGGTCAGATCGTAGATAATTCCACAGGTCTTGTGGAGACACTGGAAGCTGTAAAGAAGAAGTATGATGCTGCTCTGGAAGAAGGAAAACCGGTGGGAATCGGCTGCGCCATGAAGAATGCCGGTGTCGGTGTCGGTATCCCGGATACAGGCCGCGTGAAACTCGTATTTGAGAAAGATAAAAAGCTGCACATCTATTCCGGTGCTTCCTGTATCGGCCAGGGACTTGGTACAGTCCTGACACAGATGGTAGTCACCAATACAGATCTGAAGCATGAAGATATTGTATATGAGAGAAGTAATACCTGGTTCGCACCGGATTCAGGTACAACTTCCGGCTCCAGACAGACTCTGGTAACAGGGGAAGCCTGCCGCAGAGCCTGCGATAAGGTTATGGAGGACCGCAATGCAGGTAAGACCATTGATGATGTGATCGGTAAAATTTATTATGGGGAATATCTTGCAAAGACAGATCCTCTTGGCGCAAATGTGCCGAATCCTGTTTCCCATGTAGCCTACGGCTATGCGACGCAGATGTGTATCCTGGATAAAAAAACAGGTAAGATTGAGGAAATGGTTGCTGCACATGATGTGGGCAAGGCAGTCAATCCACTGTCCTGCGAAGGTCAGATTGAGGGCGGCGTAGTGATGTCCATAGGATTTGCACTGAGAGAGCATTATCCGATCGATGAGAACTGTAAACCAATTGACAAGTATGGATCTCTTGGCCTGTTCCGCTCTCATGAGATTCCGAAAATCGATGCCATCGTTGTTGACAAACCGGGACTGAATGTAGCCTGTGGTGCCATTGGAATCGGTGAGATCACCTCTATCCCAACTGCACCTGCAATTGCAGATGCATATTTCAGATGGAATGGTGAAAGACAGTATAGTCTTCCTCTGACCGGAACACCATATGAAAGGAAGTGCTGAATATGGCAGTAAAGAAGAAATTTCCATATCGCGCGGCTGTAGTTGCATGTAATGGGGGATGCAGATCAGCCGAAGGTGAGGCCGGCTGTGCAGATGGATGTATCGGATGTAAAGCCTGTATAGATAAATGTAAATTCGGAGCCATTTCCATCAATGAGTATGGTGTGGCGGAAGTGGATGAGGAGAAATGCATTGGCTGTGGTGCCTGCGCAAAAGTCTGCCCACAGAAAGTGATCCATGTCCATGAGTGTGCAAACTACATTGTGATAAAATGTTCCAATAAGAAAAAAGGTGCAGAAGCAAAGAAACAGTGTGACGTCAGCTGTATCGGCTGTGGAATCTGCGAGAAGACCTGTACAGCCGGTGCGATAAAAGTAAAAGACAGCTGTGCTGTGATCGAAGAATCCATATGTCTGAGCTGTGGTATGTGCGCAGTGAAATGCCCAAGACACGTTATCCATGACCTGCATGGAATATTGACAGAAATACGTTAAGTAAATCAGGTTACTGTTCACTTTGTTCTTAGTAATACATTACAAAGGATATTCTCAGTGAACAGTAACCCAATCAAACAACTTCGTTAATAGGAAAATAATACGTAAAAATTGAATAAAAGATTGCAATTTCATATCCAAATATGCTATACTTAAATCAGAAAACAGATAACAATTATGCAAATAAAAAGTAAATTCGCCTGATGTCAGAAAAAAGGTGAAGGAAAGTAGCATGGTTCGGAGCCGGACATAAGTCCTGAGGGGAACAGACAGATACCTTGGGGTGTGTCCGGCTCCTTCTATATAATAACCAAAAATAAATACAGAGAAGGTGAAAACATGATTGGAAAGAGTGTTCCAAGAGTAGATGCCTATGACAAAGTTACAGGACGTGCAAAATTTACTGATGACCTGGTTCCTGCCAACTGTCTGGTGGCAAAAATCTATCACGCAAAGATCGGAAACGGTATCGTAAAATCAATCGATACCAGTAAAGCAGAGGCTCTGGACGGCGTAGTAAAAGTGGTTACTTTTAAAGACGTACCGAATCATTGTTATCCTACGCCGGGACATCCCTGGTCTGTGGAGCTGGCACATCAGGATGTTGCAGACCGCAATATCCTTACCGGAAGAGTCCGTTATTACGGAGATGATATTGCTGCTGTAGTGGCAGAAGATGAAATCACAGCCCAGAGGGCATTGCGCCTGATCGAAGTTGAATATGAAGAATATCCGGTAGAAATCCATCCGCGTAAATCCATGTATGGAAGCAAACCGCCAATCCATCTCGATAAAAAGGACAATGTACTTGTCCGTTCCAATTACTTTATCGGAAATGTGGAAGAAGGGCTGAAGGAATCCGAAACAGTTATAAAACGCAGTTATAAAACCCCGATCGTGCAGCACTGCCACATTGAGAATCCTATTTCCTGTGCATACATGGAAAATGGCAGGATCATAGTTGTGACTTCCACTCAGATTCCGCATATTGTCCGGCGTGTGATCGGGCAGGCTCTTGGAATCCCATGGGGAAAGATCAGAGTCATTAAGCCATACATAGGTGGAGGATTCGGAAATAAGCAGGATGTGCTGTATGAACCGTTAAATGCGTTTCTTACCACGCAGGTTGGCGGCAGACCGGTCAAACTCGATATAACCAGAGAGGAAACTTTCTGCAACACCAGAACCCGTCATTCTATTGAGTATGATCTGACGGCAGGTGTTGACAGTGAGGGGCATCTTCTGGCAAAGGATATGCTGGCTATTTCCAATCAGGGAGCATATGCCTCCCATGGACACGCCATAGCAGCCAATGGCCTGACTGCCTGGAGGCTGCAGTATGCATGTCCGAATATCAAAGGAGAAGCATATACTGTCTATACGAATACACCGGTAGGCGGAGCGATGCGTGGATACGGGATCCCGCAGGTATGTTTTGCAATTGAGTGCTTTATGGATGATATTGCAAAAGAGATCGGGATGGATCCTCTGGAGTTCAGAAAGAAAAATCTTATCAAAGGATATTATGAGGATGCTTACCTGAAGCCGATCGCAGCAAACACCAACGGGATTTTTGAATGTCTGGAAAAAGGTGCAGATTATATCCACTGGGAAGAAAAACGAAAAGAATATACAAACCAGACAGGTAATATCCGCAGAGGCGTCGGAATGTCACTTTTCTCCTATAAGACGGGTGTATGGCCGATCTCACTGGAAATTGCAGGTGCAAGAATGACTCTGAATCAGGATGGAAGTGTTGGCCTGATGCTGGGAGCTACTGAAATCGGTCAGGGTGCTGATACGGTATTTTCCCAGATGACGGCTGAGGTTTTAAATATGGATATCAGTGATATTCATATCCAGACAGTCCAGGATACTGATGTAACGCCATTTGATACCGGTGCCTATGCATCCAGACAGTCGTTTGTAACAGGAACAGTTGTTAAAGACTGCGCAAATCTTCTGAAGGAAAAGATTCTGGCTTATGCAAAAGAGCTGCTGCCTGAAGAGACAAGGAAACTGAGGCTTGATCATGGATGGATCATGGCAGGAAAGGATCCGGCAATATCTCTTGGAAATCTTGCATTGGAAAGTTATTACAGTCTTGGCAATTCTTCTGTTATTACAGCAGAGGTTTCCGAGCAGGTAAAGAAAAATACGATTGCTACAGGATGCTGCTTTGCTGAAGTGGAAGTTGATATAAAGCTTGGCAAGATCAAAATCCTTCATATCATTAATGTGCATGACAGCGGGAAGCTTATTAATCCGAAACTGGCTGAAATGCAGGTACAGGGCGGTATGTCTATGGGAATGGGATACGGTCTGTCAGAGCAGCTCATTCTGGATGAGAAAACAGGAAGACCACTGAACGGAACCCTGCTGGACTATAAACTGATGACAATGATGGATACTCCTGATATCAAGGCAGATTTTGTGGAACTTGATGATCCGATTGGACCTTTCGGAAACAAAGCACTGGGTGAACCGCCGGCAATTCCGGGTGCACCGGCAATCCGTAATGCAGTACTTCATGCAACAGGTGTAGCCTTTAATGAAAATCCTCTGACACCACAGAGACTGATCGATGGCTTTATAAGGGCCGGACTTATTTAGAGGGGAGGGGATTTTATGTACGATATTGAGAACTATTATCAGGCTGAAAGTGTAAAAGATGCTGTGAGATTACTGAATGAACATCCGGATGCCAGGATCATTTCCGGAGGAAGTGATGTGCTGATCAAAATCCGGGAGGGAAAATTTGCCGGAACTTCTCTGGTGAGCATCCATGGGATCAAAGAAATCCAGGGTGTAAAAATGGCGGATAACGGAGATATTTATATTGGTGCCGGAACTGTCTTCTCACATATAACAAATGATGCAATTATCAGGAAATATATTCCGGTTCTTGGCGAGGCTGTAGATCAGGTAGGAGGACCACAGGTACGAAATATTGGTACTATCGGTGGAAACATCTGCAACGGAGCAGTCAGTGCGGACAGTGCACCGACCGTATTTTCCCTGAACGCACTGCTGAGGCTGGAAGATGGAAAGGAAGGCCGTCTTGTACCTGTAAAAGATTTCTATCTTGGACCCGGCAGGGTGGATCTGCGGCAGGGAGAGATCCTGACCTATGTGATCATTCCTGCAAAAGAATATGAAGGGTATCATGGTCATTATATTAAGTATTCCATGCGAAATGCCATGGATATCGCAACGATCAGCTGTAGTGTGGTGGGCAAGGTAGATCAACAGGCAGGAGTGATAGAAGATGTGCGCATTACCTTTGGAGTTGCAGCTCCGGTTCCGTACCGCTGCACAAAGGCAGAAGAGGCTTTGAAGGGCATGAAGATAGAAGAAAGCCTTTATGAAAAGACAGCACAGCTGATCCGGGAGGAAATCAATCCGAGAGATTCCTGGAGAGCATCCAAGGCATTTCGTCTTCAGATTGGCGGAGAAATTGCGGCACGGGCATTGAGACGTACCGTAGAACTTGCAGGAGGTGACCGCATATGAAAAAGCAGATGCAGTTTGTACGATGTACAGTAAACGGAAGAGAAGTTGAAGAATATGTAGATGTAAGGGAGTCACTGCTTGATATGCTTCGCAACCGGCTTGGACTGACTTCTGTAAAAAAGGGCTGTGAAGTAGGAGAATGTGGTGCCTGTACAGTAATCATAGACGGAGAGACTATTGACTCCTGTATTTATCTGGCAGTCTGGGCGGAGGGTAAAAATATCCGTACACTGGAAGGTCTGGAGAAAAACGGAGAACTTACCAGGATTCAGGAGGCATTTATCGAAGAAGGTGCCATACAGTGCGGTTTCTGCACTCCCGGATTTATCATGTCTGCCACTGTTTTACTGGAACGTGGAGAGAAATTATCAAGAGATGCGATTCGGAAACATATGGCAGGAAATCTCTGCCGCTGCACAGGTTATGAGAACATTGTAAATGCGGTGGAAAAAGTAATGGATGAAAATGAGACAAGAAGAGGAAAGACAGTAAGATGACAAACAGATACACAAATGTCCCAAAATCTGACAATAAACCGGAAAATGTTGTAATAATAAGAGGTGGCGGTGATCTGGCCAGCGGTACGATCCACAGATTATACCGATGCGGCTACCGTCTTCTGGTACTGGAATGTGAGAAACCCACTGCGATCAGGCGAATGGTTTCTTTTTGCGAGGCTGTTTACGACGGGCAGTCTTCTGTGGAAGGAGTTCTCTGCAGAAAAGTTGACAGTGTAGAGGAATGCGAGGCAGTCTGGAAAGCCGGGGAGATTCCTCTTATGGCAGACACAGAAGGAACTGTCCTTAAGAAATACAGACCTGCAGCACTGATAGATGCAATTCTTGCAAAAAAGAATCTTGGAACCACCAGAGAGATGGCAGATCTAACCGTTGGTCTTGGACCGGGATTTGTGGCAGGTGAGGATGTGGATTATGTAGTGGAGACTATGAGAGGCCACAATCTTGCCAGAATCATCACAAAAGGCGCTGCTATGCCAAACACAGGAGTTCCGGGTATCATTGGAGGATTTGGAAAAGAGCGCGTGCTCCATGCTCCTGCGGCAGGGGAAATCCATTGTATCTCAAAGATTGCAGATATCGTGGAGAAGGATCAGGTCCTTGCCTGGATCGGAGATACACCTGTCAGGGCTTCTCTTACAGGAGTTTTGCGTGGCATGATCAGAGATGGATTTACAGTGCCGAAGGGGATGAAAATTGCAGATATTGATCCGCGCAAAGAACAAAAGAAAAACTGTTTCACGATTTCCGACAAAGCCCGCTGTATTGCCGGCAGTGTATTGGAAATCCTGCTTTCAGAAGGAGTGATGCCATATGAAGCACCAGGTCGATTTTCTGGAACTGCTGCAGATTGATTATGAAAAATACCCTGTGATCGCTGTAGTTGGCGGCGGCGGCAAAACCAGCCTGATCTACCGCCTTACAGATGAACTGATCGATAAGGGAAAGAGAGTGATCATTACCACGACCACCCATATGGCAGGAGAATCTGAACTTCCGTTTGCCAGGGGCGGAGATGCAGTCAGGGTAAAAGAACTTCTGGACAAAGAAAGATATGTGATTGCTGCGGAATATGAGGAGGACACAGGTAAATATGCGTCTCTGACAGATGAAAAACTGGAAGAACTGAGAGAATTATGCGATGTAATGCTTGTGGAAGCGGACGGAGCAAAGCATCATCCGGTAAAAGTCCCGGAGAAATGGGAGCCTGTAATCCCAAGATGTGCGGACATTGTGATCAGTGTGATCGGGCTGGACTGTCTGGGGCAGCCAATCAGTCAGAGTGCTTACCGTATGGAACGTACCTCGGAATTTCTCAGGAAAAGTCTAGAAGCTCCGATCACTGAAGAAGATATTGTAAAGATTGCGACTTCTATCTGCGGACTTTTTAAGGATGTGGAAGAAAGAGTATACAGAGTGTATCTGAACAAGTCAGATATACTCAAAGAGAAAGAACCTGCAGAGCACATTGTTGAGGAACTGGAAAGGAAGAATACAGTAGCGGCTTACGGAAGCCTTTTGGAGGAATAAATTATTTTGAAAATTGCAATGATCATGCTGGCGGCTGGAAACAGCCGCCGTTTTGGGGCAAATAAACTGTTATATGAAATAGACGGAATACCTATGTATCGACATGTGCTGGAACAACTGGATGATACAAAGAAGAAAATAGAAAATATCTATTCGGAATATTCAGATATTACAGAGGATAATAACTGTCTCTTATACACATCTCCGAGCCCACGAGACTAGCGC
>ENA-UALE01000693-UALE01000693.1-human-gut-metagenome-genome-assembly--contig:-NODE-693-length-9294-cov-6.015803_pt1 | contig 9294 bp, 10 predicted proteins | sample MGYA00243697_ERZ654462 | MGnify/ENA primary metagenome ERZ654462 (study PRJEB26926, sample SAMN06164625) | human gut metagenome | biome: ENVO:00009003; feature: ENVO:2100002; material: ENVO:00002003... | reverse complement strand
GAGATGAGCGCTAGTCTCGTGGGCTCGGAGATGTGTATAAGAGACAGGTCTTGTCCCATTCCTGTGTCAGATTTAACTGTTCCATATTTTTGTGAGTGTTTTGTGCCGGGCTTTCCGTCAGGCTGAAGAGGCAGAGGAAAGCAGCCATTAAAATAGTTGTACGTTTCATAACCGATGTAATTTAAATTTTTATTGTTTCTTGTTTTCTTTTCATAGTGCAAAATTACAGCGGATTACAGGAAAAGCCGGTAGATGGATTACTGATTGTATAACCTCAATTACAGACATTATTTTACATGCATCTCATCCAACGTTCCCGCTTCAAGCAGATCAGGAAAATCAGCCTCTTTTTCTTGCCGCATTGGTGATGATGATGGAGAAACCGATATCGAACAGTAGCAAGAGTCTTGTGCAAAATCTGCCGTCGATAAAGATGTATTGCAGATTATGATACGGCCGACTCCGGCAGTAGGCATGGCACTCGTCGTTTCAACCGGAAGAAGGGAATACAACGAGAACTCCGGAAAGTTGGTCAGTGCAATGCCCGGTAGAACCAATCCGCACAACCCGTTCAGTATGGTGTACCGTTCGGATGGATCTGACAAGGATGGCAGTATGGTTGGTTAGTGATTCCGATTCCATAGGCTATCACTTTTCGTTCCTGTCGATATCTCGGATATGCCTTGCCGGTACACCTCCTACAACCGTGTTGGCCGCTACGTCTTTCGTCACCACAGATCCGGCGGCGATAATGGCGTTGTCACCCACGGTCACACCCCGCAGGATGGTGGAGTTGGAGCCTACCCATACATTTTTGCCTAACCGGATAGGCGCCGGATACATTGCCCCGCGGTCTTCGGGAGCCGTACCGTGATCGAGCGTGGCAAAGACCACATTATGCCCGATAAGACAGCCGTCACCCAACGTCACACCGCCATGATCCTGGAAGTGGCAACCGGCATTGATAAAGACACGACGCCCGATGGTAATATTCTTGCCGAAGTCTGTGTAGAACGGAGGAAACATCTTGAATGTTTCGTCCACAGGTTTACCGGTCAGGCGCGACATGAACGCACGCAATTCTTCTTGTGAATGGTACGAGTTGTTTATCTCACAGGTAACGCGCCGGGCTTCATCGCTCATTTCATCCATCAGCCGATAGATTTCCGGTGTATTGAGTGCACCGCCGGCTTCAATATGATTCAAAAAATCATCTAATGTCATAATATTCTTTTTTCCTATACTTGTTTACTCGTTTCGTATGCCTCTTGCGATTTCGGGTTTCCTTTGATTTCTTCCATGTGCCATACACCACTGCGAAACAGTGTACCCTTTACCATCGGTTTTTCCAAACATCCATTCGCTTGTTGCGCTTGAAATAGGTGACAGACCGCCCCGTTATCTGTACGTTCTTCGTAAAGCACATACTTATTACCATTTTTCTTGGGAATCGGATCGGACTGTGTTATGGCAGGTATTCCTATAACAAATAAACTTGCAATCATGATGACTGGTATACGTTTCATTATCACTTGATTTTATTAAGTTTTGAATTCCAGAATCTTGATGCAAAGATAAGTACATGACTGAAAATACAGTGTAGATAAATTACAGATGTTATAACCCTAATTACATGATTTCCGGAAAGAATAGCATAAATCTGTAGCCAAGGTTGATACAATGTCTCAATCTGTTATTCTAGAAAATGATAAGTATAGAATTTGAAATCTTAAATTGATGTTAAACAGGAGGGTATGTGAGAATTATAGCCGTGCAATACCCCGGAATTGAGCGAGTGGCTACACCATCGGCATTAGTTATGTTATTTTTACCAATAGTAAACCGGAGCGTATTTATAACAGATGAGAAATTGAATACTGCAAGAAATTATCATGTTGCCTCTTTGGTTGAAATAGTGTTATGAAATAGAGATTTTAATCCATCGAAAATGGCAGGAAGAGCAATGGTGCCATGCACCTCGTCGGGAAATTTTTTATAAATGACATGCAAATGCTTGTTTTTCATTTCAGGGATGATCTTATTTTTTAAGCTGTCGGCCAATGAAAACTGAATAAGTTTGATTGCAGGACGTTGGCGGGTGGCGAAAGCAACATACAAATGTTTGCTGGAGAAGTCTTTTTGATAAACATTCTTTGCTGCTTGTTGTAGAAAGACTCCTCGGTCCCACCATAAACTTGGGTCTATTGCTATATACGAGTCAAAAGACTCGGGATGATTTGACAGTGTCTGTAGGGTAAATAAACCTGCGTATGAATGTCCGACAAGAAAGTTTGTACCGTTGGCAGGAACTTTATTTTCCACTTCCAGACGTAGTTCCTCTATCAGAAAGCGATGGAACTGTTCAGCTCCACCACCTGCCGGCTTATCATAGGGACAAATGGTACCATCCCGGCGGGCGGCTGAGCAGGTAGGAGTGAAATCTCTGGTCCGGTCTGTGTTTAAAACAGCCACAACGATGCAAGGAGGTAAGTTTGAGGTTTTAGAAGAAGAGAAGAAACGCGTAAAACCAACCACGGAATGAAAGAAGGAATCTCCATCCAATAGATAAAGAACCGGATAAGCCTTTCCTTTTTCACCAGCTTTGGTCTCAGGTACATAAATCCAATATTTTCTTTCTTCATTCAGTATTTCAGAAAACAATGTATGACGCGTTCCGATATAAATGGAATCTTGTTTTTGTGCGGAGAGGGGAAATATCCATCCTATTTGTATGAACAGTATTATATAAAGTATCTTCATTTGTTCGTTTTTTGGGGTTGCAAAGTTCGATGAAAATATGGATATGGACAATCCCTATTTTTAGGTATTTCAGAATATCTCCAATGGAATTTCCTCTATGTCTTATGATTTTGTGGAGGTGGCACCGGATGCATCGGAAGGAATTGATTGAACCGGATTTTTAAGTAACTTCTTAGGGGAATTCATTAAAATATCCTATCACTTCTAACATTTCCCGATTAATTTTGTATTTTTACAGACATACAAAGATTAACTGTAACAAGATATGATTATTTCTGTCGTCTTCGTATCTATGATGGTGGTTTTCGTAACAGTTTATTATTTTGTTGCAAAGCCGAAAAAGCAGCAAGAAAAGATTTATTCGGCGATGACCACCGATGAACTTATCAGGTTCGTGCAGTCCATGCACTGTGAACTAGTGAAGAGAATTGATGCTGATGCCATTATCATCGGTTTTCAAGGAGGTTATTTTCATTTGTTAAGAGAAAAAACAGGTCAGAATATTCAGTTATATTATAAAGATTTTTACGCATGTAGCTATGAACAGTCTAAAAAAATAGTTTTTGACATTAACAACATTAACTGCCGATACACAGCTTGGACTTGCTATTTGCGTAAAAGTCATGAGGATGGAGAAAGTGAGACACCTTTTACGGCTTGTCTGTCTGCCTGTCTGTTCTTGTCGGGCAGTGAAACTCAGTTAAAACAACATTTGCGGGTATTGCTTGAGTCATCTTTTATGATAGCCCGTAGTTTTAAAGAGTTGGCAGAACAATCTGCTTCAATACAAGACATGTTGGTGAAAAAAGAATTCGAAAATCGCTTGGCTTTGTTGAGACGAAAATTGGAGATTGGACATGGTAAGCTGTTGGAACCTGTCGATGTTTCCCGGCAAGATATGGATCAGATAGAGGATATTCTTTCTCTTTTTGGTACAGTGAAACAGGAAGATATAAAGGGAATGACACTGGTTTGCAATGGGCGGATAGAGAGGCGTACCGAATTATTGTCTATTCTTTCTTTTAGATTGAAAGATGCTGTGATGGATGAAAAAGGACAGGCGGGAAAAGATGCTCTGATCTGTATTACACTTGCCGAAGGGCAGTTGGTGATTGCGTTGGAGAAAGCTGAAGGCAGTAATGAACGATCTCTTTATTATAAGTTGTCGGCTATGCGGACGGACAGGGTAGATGCTTTTTTCGATGAAACCCAAAAAGGCAGAGTATTCAGTAGTATGATTGAGGTAAGATTGACAACGGATCATGATGATTATTGGGAGTTGAAATATATGTTGGACGATGCTAAAGAAAAAGCGGCAAACAAACAGTTTGACGAACTGACGGAGGAACAACAGGCGTTGCTGGCTTATACCGAGCCTACCTTGCAGACTACTATTTATTGGGGGAAGAAATTTTTCAGGCAGCAATGTTATCTTCAGGCGTTGGGGTGTTATCTTTCTATTTTTCGGTATTATCAAGTCCACTGGACAGAATTGCCGGAGCGTGGCAAGGAAGAATATTATGTGATTTGTTATCATATCGGTTTTGTTTATCTCACATTAGGGCATTTTGAAAAGGCTTATTATTATTTGACTAATGCTAAAAGAAATTCATCCATTCATGCGATTCGTGATTTTACCAACTGTCTCGTCGAAATGAAGGATACAGGAGCTCTTGAGTATATTTATTCTATGGTGAGTTTGGTTGGCAGTCAGATAAAGATGTATGGTGATGAAAAGAATACCTTGTTTCCACTTTATCATTTTCTTCGGCGCAGGGCAGCACAAGTATTAGTAAACTTGAAATATTATTCGCAAGCTAGGGAACTGCTCTATCAAATGCTGGGAGAGGAGGAGAATCGTGAGTTTGCGGAACGGGAATTGCAGTATCTTGAGAGTATGGGTGCAGGTGATGATGCGAAGCGGAACGAGTGAGAAGAATGTGAGGAGGTTGAATGAAAGTTTCATGGAATTTCATAATGGGATGTTGCTAGGAGTAAAGCAGAAATGTGGAAAATGTTCTGTAACATGGACTGCTCTTCATTGAACTCTGTGAATAAAGTGTAATCCCTATACCGTCCTTCTGAGCTTTTGATTTGATGGTATCTTGCCAAGTATCCTTGGATGAGTAAAGGTCGTTGATGTTTATTTTTCTCATCTCTGAAAGAAAAGGTATAGGAGTAGAGCTGGCCGTTGGAAAAAGTGTAATAAATCAGATTTATTCGTTTGGAAAAATGTAACTTCCTCTGTTTGTCCACTATGGAAAATGTTTGTATGCTCTAACAGGAACAATTATATTCAGGCAAGAACTATTATATCTTATCGGGTATAATTCTGTTTGTTATACCAATATTATACCTGAAATGGTATAAATCAATAGATTTGACTGAACTCCATAATGTCGAGCATTTAATATAGTATTCCGTCAATGGCAGAATGCCAACTTTGATGAAAATGACCATAGTACCAATGGCTTATCGGATGGTTGTCGGTTTTGAGATGGTGCAGAAGCATATCCATCGTTTCCCGTCCAAATTGTATATCCTCAATCAATGAAGGATCATTTATAGTCCATTGGCTAAGGTTGTTTTTGGAGAATAGTTCACAATGTGAAGGTGCGGTATGTGTGTGACAACTGTATCAATCAGGAAGCTAGCAGGGATGGCATTCATCTTATTTGGATCATAAACAGGAACTTCGTTCTGCCAATATAAATTGCGAGAAATATCATTTTCTTGCGACTCATTTGAATGAACACGGTATTTGTTTCTATTCCATTCATTTATGCGATAGATACGGTCAATAGAGATAGCTCCACCTACACAAAGGATGGTATGATTACAAACTTGTAGAATGGAATAATCGGGAACAGCAACGAAGCGTTTGAAGTTGAGCATTGCGCCATCGAAATAAGCAGGATTATCATGATTGCCTCGCACAAACACAATCCAATTGTTGTCTTGGTTCATTCGCTTGGCGTTTCGTCTAACTATCTGCTCATAGTACTCTTTCTTTTCGAAGCCGAAGCCACAATCCCCGGCTACAATTAGCAAAGTGTCTGTAAGCTGATATTGGATACAGAGTTTGAACACCAACTGATTAAAGTTTCCATGAATATCACCAGAAACAATAATTGTCTTGGCTTCGGGAAAAGATAGTGAGAATATGCCGTTGTGATTCATCTTTTTTTAATAGACTAATTCCATTGTTTTTTTAATTGTACAATTCGATAGTTAATGTTGCTTCTTTTTATAGTTCGTCAATCAATCGCCTAACTTCGTCCATTGAAATTTCTCCTTCTATATGTTTACGAACTATGTTGTGCATATTCTTATCATCTTTTTGATTTTCACGCCATAAGTTGGGGATTCATATAGCTACAAAAGTACAATAATAATCCAGATATTGAATATAATTCACTACATTTGCATTATAAAATCGTACCAAACAGTGAAGCTAAATAGAATAAAGGCGGTTCTTTTGGAAAAAGGTATCTCTCAGACGTGGTTGGCGAAACAGCTTGATAAGAGTTTCAGCATGGTAAATGCCTATGCTTGTAATCGGATTCAGCCTAATTTGGATATTCTACAACAGATTGCAGAGATATTGCAGGTAGATTTGAAGGACTTAATAATTGATAAAAAAGATAGGTAATAATATACAAGCCTTTCTGATGTTATTATTGAGTTTAATTGATTAGAATATAAAAATAAGCAATAAGATGGCAAACTTAAATATTGAACAGAAAAAGGTGAAAAGCCTTTTTCAAGAATCGAAATACAACTTCCTTATACCTGATTACCAACGCCCATATGCGTGGGGTGAGATGGAGTGTAAAACTTTATGGGACGATTTGTTTTCGTTCTCTTTCCCAAATGATGACTGTGACCAATTTGTTGACGATGAAGAGTATTTTCTTGGTCCCATAGTAACATTTAAGAATAGAAACCAAATGGAGGTAATTGATGGGCAGCAACGTTTAACGACACTTATGCTTTTGTTAAGGGCTTTTTATAATAAACTAGGTAGTATGAAAGACTCTCGCTCAAAACGGATGAAGGAGGATATTGAAAAATGTATTTGGAGAGCTAATGAATTTGGGGAGTTTGAAACATCTGCTCTGAAAATCAATTCACAAGTTGCTACAGATGAAGATAAAGAAGAGTTTATTGCAATATTGAAAGATGGACAAGGAATTGGCAAAAAAAGTCGTTACGCAAAGAATTTCAATTTTTTCGTTGAAAAGATAGATGCTTTTCTAAGTAATTATCCATCTTATTTTGCATATTTCCCGGCTCGTGTGTTGAATAACTGTGTCCTTTTACCAATAGAGGCAGAATCACAAAATACGGCGTTAAGAATTTTCTCAACCTTGAATGATAGAGGGAAACCTCTCTCTGATGCAGATATTTTTAAGGCGCAACTTTATAAATATTATTCATCATTTGGCAAAAAAGATGAATTTATAGAAACGTGGAAAAATCTAGATAAGATTACTAGCGAAGTGTTTCATCCAATTTATGGTACACCATTAGATGAATTGTTTACAAGATATATGTATTATGAACGAGCACTTGCAGAGATAAAATCATCAACAACAGAAGCTTTGCGCAAGTTTTATGAAGGAGATGGCAGTTATCCTCTTTTGCATCAGCCAAAGACATTGAGTAATCTTGTAAGCCTTGCCAAATTTTGGCAAGATGTTAACAATCAAGAAACAGAACGTTTCTCAGATAAAGTTCTAAAGCGTTTGTTCGTACTTAGTTATGCTCCTAATGGAATGTGGACGTATATCACTTCTGTGTATTTTATGTACCATCGTGATGAAAATGATGAAATAGAAGAAAATGCTTTTTGTCGTTTCTTGGACTGTATAACAGCTTTCATATGGGCGTATGCTATAACTAATCCAGGTGTTAATTCTTTGCGTACCCCTGTGTATGCGGAAATGGTTAAAATAATCAAAGGCGAAGAAGTAACATTCTCAGATTTCAAATTTTCAGAAGAACGTTATCGTGCGCAAATAACAAATTATGTATTCAATAATAGTCGTGCGATTACAAAATCAATGATTACTTGGTGGGCTTTTCAACATGATAATCAATCATTATTGTCATTGGAAACTAGATTCGATATAGAACATATATATGCACGAAACAGACGGGATAAAGAAAAAAGCTTATCAAATCCTCAGAATGTAGAAATACTTGGGAATAAAGTTCTTCTTGAGAAAAGATTGAATATCAGAGCTTCCGACTATCGCTTTGTAGATAAAGTAAAATATTATAAAGGTTTTACCACTGCTAATGGTCAGGAAAAGAATGGCTCTCAAATTGTAGAATTGGCAGAGATAAGTAATTCATATAGTGATTTTACTGAAACTGATATTATTAATCGTAATTCTAAAATTATTGATTCGTTTGTGAATTTCCTTAGAGTGAATCAATTATTGAAAGAGTAAAGTTATAGCTTTGAATATCAATTTGTTTTTTGACATAAGCTTCCGATAATTTACAATATCAAGAACATGACTCCTGAAGAAAAAGCAAGAATAAAGATAGACCAGTGGTTTGCCGATGCTGGTTGGAAAGTAGTCAACAGGGAGGATTATGAACCTACTTGTACGGCTGTAGCCATAAGAGAAGGTTTATTGAAAGGAAATCTTGAGGCAGATTATTTCCTTTTCATTAATGGAAAAGCAGTAGGGGTACTTGAAGCTAAGCGTGAAGAAACGGATGCTTTTGCTTCAGAGGTATGCGAGCAAGCAGCCTTATATGCAAGAAGTGTTCCGAATATCTATCAGGCATATCAAAAGCCATTGCCTTTTATCTTCACTTCGAATGGTAAGGAACTATATTGCTGTGATTTTCGTGAACAAGATTCTTGTTTCAGGCAGATCATGAATATCCCTACACCACATGAATTGGTAAAGAGGCTGGGAATTGAAGATGCATTTGCCGGACTCCCTACATTGAAAAAGAAAGGGCTGCGTGATTGCCAATATGAGGCAGTGACAGAACTTGAAAAGAGTTTCCGTGCCGGGCAAAATCGGGCGTTGATGGTTCTTGCCACCGGTGTGGGTAAAACATATACTGCTTGTCTTGCTGCCTACCGGATGCTTTCTTATACACCAATGCGTAGAGTGTTGTTTCTTGTAGACCGAAATAATCTTGGAAAACAAGCAGAAGGAGAATTTGGAACTTTCCGTCTGACAGAGAACGGGGAGGCTTTCAATACTATCTTTACGGTCAATCGCCTTCGCTCGTCTTCTATTCCTTCTGATAGCAATGTCGTTATTTCTACAATACAACGTCTATTCTCATTCTTGAAAGGAGAAACTATTGAGGATAATGATGATGACGAGAATGAACCTATAGAGGAAGTAACCTTGCCTCCTAATCCCAACTTACCGCACGACTACTTTGATATGATTATCATAGACGAGTGCCATCGCTCCATTTATGGGAACTGGCGCAAGGTGCTGGAGCTGTCTCTTATACACATCTGACGCTGCCGACGAATAGAGAGGTGTAGAT
>ENA-UALE01000692-UALE01000692.1-human-gut-metagenome-genome-assembly--contig:-NODE-692-length-9307-cov-7.003891_pt1 | contig 9307 bp, 10 predicted proteins | sample MGYA00243697_ERZ654462 | MGnify/ENA primary metagenome ERZ654462 (study PRJEB26926, sample SAMN06164625) | human gut metagenome | biome: ENVO:00009003; feature: ENVO:2100002; material: ENVO:00002003... | reverse complement strand
TTTTTATTGTAATTTCAGTAGTCTTGTCTTTTATCATCGGGGATAATAAATATGTGAATCGTAATGGTGATGCGGAAAGTGGAATATCGGCTATGTTAAAGGTTCGTGAGTTGAAAAAAGAATGGTCAGGAGAACTGACAGAGGATGTGCTTAGAAAAATTATTGAAGAAAATGTCAGGATTTCACAGACACCGGAAGCTAAGTCGAATGATTTTAGACAGAATGATATAGCATATAGTCAAAGACAGGGTTTCATGGATATAAGGGATTTACTAAATTGTGATTATGGAGAGTTTAACGATTATAATTATTATCTGGCAGATTCTCTTTCTCCTGATGAAGCAGTAGATTTTTATTCTAATCGTATCAAAAATTTGAAAAATTGGTTAGAAACTGATGGAAAGGATCAGTTTTCTGAAAAGGAAAAAAGTTATTTAATAAGAGCGTATGAAAAAATGAAAACCCCTTTATATTATGATTATCAAGCGGGATGGAAAAACTTATTTCAATATTCACCCTCAATAATTATGATTTTGACATTGGTATTAGGTTTCCTTTGTGCAGGTATTTTTTCAGGTGAATTTCAGCTGAAAGCGAATGCAGTTTTTTATTCTTCTTATTATGGCAGAAATAAGGCTGTATGGGCAAAAGTGAAAGCAGGAGCAATCATAATAACGGCTATTTACTGGGCGGTTATGTTGTTATACACTATGCTTGTTTTGGGAATTCTTGGTGTAGACGGAGCAAATTGTCCCATACAGTCTAGTATGAGTGGGTGGAAGAGTATTTATAATATCACGAATGCTCAGGAATATATTTTGATAGTTCTTGGTGGATATCTGGGATGTTTATTTATGCAATCTCTAACTATGTTGGTTTCTGCGAAGACAAACTCATCAGTAATAGCGGTAATCGTGCCTTTTATTTTGATTTTTCTTCCATCATTTTTATCAGGAACAAGTCTACCATTATTAAATAAAATTTTGGGACTTCTTCCAGATCAAATGCTTCAAATGAATCAGGTAGTTAAATTTTTTAACTTGTATGAAATCGGAGGAAAAGTGTTTTGCGCAGTTCCTATTTTAATAATATCGTACTCCATTCTGCTATTATTGATTGTTCCAGTTATTTATTTTATATATCGCAGAAAAGAAGTTTATAATTAGATGAAGAAACATCTGTTAGAGGGAGTGAAAACATAGGAAAAATATTATTATTATCGTTTAAAGATAGTGAAGAAGAAATGATAGAGTCTGTTCTTGCTGCTTTGAAAACTGGACGAAATATATATTGTGATGAAAAAAATATAAATCCATTGAAAATACATTATGGAGATATTGTTATTTTATTAGCCACAAGAGAATTATTCCGAAAGCAGAAAAAAATAGATTTGTCTTTTACAGAGTTTGAAATTTTGCATTTATTAATGCGAAGTCCTGGAAGAGTGTTTAGTAAAGAACAAATATATGATATAATCTGGAATGAACCCTATTCGGGTGATTACAATGTTGTTATGCGACATATCTGCAACATTAGAGAAAAGATAGAAGATGATCCTGGACATCCGGTATATATACAAACGGTGCGCGGTGTAGGATATCGGTTTAACGGAAATTTAGGCAGCGAGTGAAATCGCTGCCTATTATAATGGGCAAAGAGACAGAGACATATCTCTCGTCTAGGTGTCTCTTTCTCGATAAAATCAGAAATACTCATGTTTGTTGCGATAGCTTTTTCCGACAGAATTTCATATTCTGTTTCACTCATACGTAGATGAACGCCTTTGGTTTTGATAAGGGATTCGCCTTTTTTGGGTCGTGTCATAAATGCTCCTCTTTGCATAAAGGTTCCGCATAAGGAAATTTTACAGCTTGCTGTGAAAGCAAGTGATGGAGAATCATCACGCTGTGACCATGTAAATGGAAACCAATACGCATATCTTTGATTACGGTCGAGGGTATGGGGAAACGAAATCCCCATCAAGTTGCAAGTAGCCAGTAAACCCGGAAAAGGGTTATTGTGCTACATTGCGAAACTTGCTCTAAAAATGATTGATTTATTATATAAGCCGATTTACAGAAAAAAGGAGAAGGACAGCCTGGATACATAAGGGATTTTTGAATAAATTGTTGATATTTTAAATGTCATGTGTTAATATAATCATAGACCGTAGGAAGGCATGGGTAATGCCCGAATCCAAATATTCCATTGGCGGGATTAAGAATGGTATATCCATTCTTTTTTTTTACTATGAAAGAGGGTGCTGCAAATGCCGAATACCGAGTTACCAATGGATTTAGAATCCCAGGTTGTATTAATGAAAAAATATATCACTTTTCGTCAGAGAAAAAAGATGAGAGAATTTCTTGGTTATGCAGGTTATTTCAGAGCAAGCCGTTATGGAAAATTTCTTTTGACACAAGTCAATGCGTTTGGAAGTAAGGCGAATTCAAAAGTTTTCTTTGAACTATATGATTTTGATGTGCAATTAAGGTTATTATTATTTAAGTATTGTAAGAAAGCAGAGGTTCGTTTTAAAAGTGCGATTGCCAATGCTGTTTCGTTAAAGACCGGAGATGCAGGCTTTTATTTGGATAGACAATACTACACACCTACTAAGAGCGAGAAAGATAAAAAGACCAGAAATAGAAATATAACTTTTTTTAATACGAAATTTTTTGCCAATTTAACAAATGATGAGGAAAAACTCAGACGAGATGTTGTAAAACATCCGGAACTAAGGGAGTACCGTAAAGGGGGAACTCGCCAAAACAATGTATTACCTGTATGGGCAGCATTTTCTTATTTTGAAATGGGTACGATTGTGATGATTTATTCATATTTGCGTGGCGACTTAAGAAAAGAGGTGTTGGATTATACATATTCTGCTTCCAACTATAAGAAAGAAGTAACAAAGCAGATGGATACATGGTTGGATGCTGTTAGAAATTTAAGAAATTATTGTGCACATCATTCGATGGTAGTTGGCATGACTTCTTCTGTGGTAATACCAGATAATAGAGATAGCACAGATGTTCTTCCGGATAATACAAATTTGTATTCAAGATTATATGCTTTAAAGAAAATATTACTGCAGCAAGATGCTGATATGTTGATGAACGAATTAGACAGACTCATTTCCAGGACAAAAATTGATGTATATAAAATGAATATATTACCAGCAAACTGGAAAGATCTATATGATAGAATACTGTATTTGTAGGGATAATAAATTGACTTGAGAATATAATAAAAATGACCGTAGGAAGGCGTGGATAATGCCTGAATCCAAATATTCCATTGGCGGGTAGGCAGCTAAGAAGAACTAGCTGCCTATTTTATTTTACAAGTTGCGAAAAGACGCATTATAGAATTTTTATATTTCGATTAAAACAAATTTTTTTCATAGTCCCTAACTGCAGGATGTAGAATTACGTGAGTTATTATAAGTATTTGAAAAGAAATGAAAAAAATTTTTTTGTGGTGAACTTTTTTGAGTGTGTAGTGGTTATATAAGGTGTAAAACGTTTTATGATTGGAGAAAACGCTATGAAGGACAGCGAGTTAATTCAAAAAATGCATAGCGGGAATAAAGAAGCAGTCAGTATTATTGTTGAACGATATTATGCAGATATTTATCGCTTTTGTTTATATATGGTTCAAACAGAGAATGATGCTTACGATATTGCTCAGGAAACTTTTTTAAAATTTATGAAATATGGAACTTCCTATAAACATCATAATCTCAAAGGGTATCTCCTGACCATTGCAAGGAATATATGTTTCAACTATTTCCGTGATAAGAAAGAAAAAGTAGCAGTCATAGAAAAGGAAGAGATTGATAAAATTCCAAATTGGAAAGATATGTTGATTGAAGTGGAGGATGCTGTTTATTTGAAAAATTTATTAAAGAAACTTTCTCAGGATACGAGAGAAGTTATTATTCTTCGCATTTATGAAGAAATGAAATTTAAGGATATTGCAAAGATTATGGGGTGCAGTGTTTCTACTACAAAGTCAAGATTTCGATTAGGCATAAATCAGTTAAAAAAGCTAATGGAGAATGATTATGAGAAATAGCGAAATAAAGGCTCTTTTTGAAAAGGCAGAGGAGCAAATTCAGGTTGATGAAATAAGAAAACAAGAAACTTATAATATGATGCTTGAGACAATGGAAAAGCAGAGAACGCCAATGATGTCTATAAAAAATATTTTGCTTCATCAAATTTGGTACATGGATAAAGTTTTTTTTATTATTTATGGTGTTATTATTTGCTTGGGAATTGTTTCTATTGCAGCATTACAATACATTGGGGTGAATCAAAATGAGATAATTATTGCATGTATGGTTGGAGCAGGCATTCTGAGCGTAGTATCTATCAGTATAATTGATAAAGTATTTTTTGGAAGAATGGCGGAGTTAGGAGAATGTTGCTATTTCAATACGAAGCAGTGTGTGGCTGCGTGGTTGGCACTGTCAGGTATGATAAATATTGTGCTGTTGCTATTTGTGACTGGTTATTTAAGTTACTTCCAGAAAGTTGGCTTATTACAGGTTGGTTTATATATTCTGACTCCATATCTGATGTCAAATATAGTTGCATTAGGAATTTTATCAATAGAAAAAAGGGGAAAAAGTTCACTTTTGTTTTGGATGAGTTCAGTTTTTCTGTCAATATGTTATATAGTGATTGGTTCGATTCTGAAAATACTTTTGGCAACTGCTCTTTGGATATGGGGAATAGCCTTTTTAGTATCAGGATTTATATTTGTAATACAGGTAAAGAAATTACTGAGTCAAATAGAAAAAGGAGAAATATTATGCATGAATTAAGGTTGCTGGATATACAGAAAAAATATAAAGATAAAGAAGCAGTTAGAAAATTTAATTATACATTTACCAATGGTGTGTATGGACTTCTGGGAGAAAATGGTGCGGGAAAAACAACATTAATGAGATTAATTTGTGGTGTTTTGCAGCCAACGGGAGGGAGTATTTATTGCGATAATATTGAGATAGTCAGTATGGGTGCAGAATATCGTAAGCTGTTAGGTTATTTGCCGCAAGATTTTGGATATTATGGTGATTTCACGGCAGAACGTTTTTTACGATACATGGCAGCATTGAAGGCACTACCGGAAGATTATGCTAATAGTCGTATTGATGAACTTCTGGATATGGTGGAATTAAAAAATGTGAAAAAGAAGAAACTCAAGACTTATTCAGGAGGCATGATACGAAGGATAGGAATTGCACAAGCACTTTTGAATAATCCTGAGATTTTGATTTTAGATGAACCTACGGCAGGGCTTGATCCGAAGGAGAGAGTACGTTTTCGAAATGTGATTAGTTCGCTTGGAAAAAACAGAATGGTTTTACTGTCTACACATATTGTATCTGATATAGATTATATTGCAGATCGTATTTTAATTATGAAAAACGGAGAATTGATCCAGGAAGGAACAGAGAAAGAGATTACGGATAAAGTGGAAGGATGTGTTTGGAAGTGTATCGTGTCTGAAAAGGAAGCAGGACAGATAACCAGTAGTTTTATTGTAAGCAATATGAGAAGCAGAGGCGAAAGTGTTGAATTAAGAATTGTTTCAAAAAGGCAGCCGGTGGTAGGTGCGGAAAATATAGAAAGTACACTGGAAGATGCATATCTTTATCATACACAAATAACAGGGGAAGAAAAAAATGCGACTTTATAAGACGGAGCTTTTTAAACTTTTTTATAATAAAATATTTAAAATAGGAATTTTAGTTGTGACAGGATTGATACTTCTGTATTTTTGCTTTGCTGAGGTAGGTGGAGAAATAGCGACAGTAGATGGAAAGTTTTATTCTGGTTATGAAGCAGTCCAGATAAATCGGAAAATTACGAAAGAATTTGAAGGTGATCTGACGGATGAAAAAGTAAATCAAATAATTGAAAAATATGGATTGCCTGCAAAAATTGAAGAAAATATGCCAGGGTGGAGAGATGGAAATTTTTTAAACGATTTTGTTACAGAATATTTTACCAATGGTGCGTGGGAAAACGGTGTACTTCCAACGGAAAAATATTCTCTGGAGGAAACAGAATTAGGAAAATTTTATGATGAAATTGGGAAAACACCTTATTTGGCATATACAAGAGGATGGAAAGTATTTATCGAAATTCTTCAGTTTGGATTGATTTTGGGAAGTATATTGGTTATCTGTGAAGTATCAACTGTTTTCGCACAGGAAAGCCAAACAAAAATGCTGCCATTAATTTTCAGTACACAGGAAGGAAGAAGAAAGGATGTTTGGGCTAAAATTTTTGCTTCTTTCACATTTACTGTTTTCATATTTGCGTGGATAGTGGTGGTTAATTTGATCCTATGTTGGATGGTATATGGATTGAATGGATTTAATAACATATCGTGGATAATACTTTCGCAATATATGCGTCGACCTATATTGTTCTTGAAATATTTAGGAATTTTATTAGGATTAGCTTTTCAGGCATTTTTATCATTATGTGCGCTTACACTATGCGTCTCAGCATATCAAAGCAGCTCTTTTGGTGCGGTAATTATTGCTTCTATATGCTGGGGACTTCCTGCATTGATAAGAATATTTTTTGGAGGAATCATATGGATTATAGTAGATTCTATGCCGATTTTTCTTATTATAAACGTAATTATAAATGACATATATGAGATATGGTATATTGTGTTGGGAATAAGTATTTGTTTTGCCGTAGGATGTTTGGTAAAAGGACTGGTATTTTATAAGTCAAAGCAATTTTCATAAAAATGAGTGATTCGTTACAGATGTGAAAAGGGGTGATTACTTGGGAAAATTTTAATACTATCGTTTGAGGATGGGGAAGAAAATATTATTGATCAGATATTATCATGCGTAGATGAAAAAACAAAAATTTTCAAACAAGACATTGTTGAAAATAAAAACCTGTGCTTTGAGGGACTAAGTATAGACAAATATAGGCGAGTAGTGATCCATGGTGAAACTGAAATTGAATTGACTTATACAGAATTTGAAATCTTATTGCTATTAGCACAAAATGCCGGAATAGTGTTCAGTAAAGAGCAGATTTACGATTGTGTCTGGAAAGAACCATATTTTGGCGATTATAATATTGTTATGAGTCATATCCGTAACCTACGTGAGAAAATAGAAGATAATCCAAGTAAACCAATGTACATACAGACAGTGTGGGGAGTTGGGTATCGCTTTAATAAAAATTTAAGCAGTGATCTGTGAAAATATTCCAGATCACTGCTTATTTTTCCTTTTTAACACCCAAGAGATATTCACAAGATACATGAAAAAATTTAACTAATGATACAGACGGCGTGAAAAGTCAAGATATTCTAGCGGAAAATTGAAGAAAATCAGAAGAATGCAGGAAGACTTTCCTATGGAAATTTAATCGTACAGATGTTAGGAAAGTGTGGGAAATTTCGTCTGTGTCATGACATAGGAAGTGTTTGCTAAGTATCCTTTCATGCACTCCCGAAGGATGTGCCAATGTAGAAGGCATATGATTGTATTATTCGAAAGAACGAATTATAATAATATTCGGAGGAATTGATATGGATTATATGATATTAAAAGAAGCTAGTGCAAAATGGGGAGTAACACCTCGTTGGATAAATTATTTTTGCTCTGGTGGACGTATTCCAGGACCTGTAAAGATGGGAATGGTTTGGCTGATACCAAAATCAGCATAAAAACCTGTGGATGGTCGGACAAAACAAGGGAGAGAATTGTACCATGAATAGAATTTTGATTATAGATGATGACAGAGAACTGTGTGCCTTAATTAAGCGCAGCGTACAAACGGAAAATATAGCAGCCGATTTTTGTAATACCGGAAAAGAGGGCTTGCAGAAATTAAAAGAGCAGGAATATCAGCTTGTAATACTGGATGTGATGATGCCCGGTATGGATGGGTTTGAAACACTGGAAGAAATCCGCAAAGAGCATAGTTTGCCAATTTTAATGTTCACATCCAAAAATGACAGCATTTCTAAGGTGCGGGGGTTACGGGCCGGAGCGGACGATTATCTGACAAAGCCGTTTGATATGGATGAGCTGATTGCCCGTATTGTGTCCCTCATTCGCCGTTACACTCGCTTTAATCAGCAAGCCGGAACGGTGCAAAAGCTGAATTTTGATGGATTACAAATTGACCTTGAAAATCGTTCCGTTACTACGGGAAACGGCACTTTTGAACTTCCACCAAAGGAATTTGATTTGCTGCTCTATTGTGTAAAAAATCAAGGAAGGATTTTAACAAAGCAGCAGATTTATGAAGAAGTATGGGGTGAAGAATATTTCTATGATGACAGTAACATTATGGCGATTATCAGTCGGCTTCGTAAAAAATTAGAAGTCAATCCTTCAAGCCCAAAGTATATACAAACGGTCAAAGGGATTGGCTACCGGTTTAATAAGGAGGTGTAGTCAGCATGGAAATTATCGTATTCTTGTCCATTGTGATTGCTGTTGGGGCTGTATTGACTTCCATCGTTCTCGTTCGGCGTGTAAAAAAACAAATAGCAGAAATGACCGATGTGCTGGTTGATGTGAAAAACGGAAATGGCAACCGGCGTATTCTATCTGCAACAAATGAACTGACAGCACCTCTTGCCTATGAAATCAATGAGATCGTTGTGGCCTATGAAAGCAGACTTTCAACTGTACGGCAGACAGAAGAAACCAACCGCCAGCTTATGACGAGCCTTTCCCATGATGTGCGAACGCCCCTTACTACTCTGATTGGGTATCTTGACGCTGCACACAAAGGACTGGTCACAGGAAAAGACCGGGATGGTTATATTGAAACCGCCCGCCGGAAAGCCCATGATCTGAAAGAATATATTGATGTACTCTTTGACTGGTTCAAGTTAAATTCAAACGAGTTTGCTTTGGAGATCCAAAGCGTTGAGGCCGCAGAGCTGACAAGAAATATCCTCATTGACTGGATACCGATTTTTGAGGATAAACAGGTTGAGTATGACATTGATATTCCCGAACATCCTGTCCGGGTAAGATTGGATATGGACAGCTATATGAGGATTGTCAATAATCTCATTCAAAATGTAATCGCTCACAGCCATGCAGACAAAATCAAAATTGCCCTGTCAAAGAAGGAGAATAACATGGAGCTGCTGCTGGCGGATAATGGAGTGGGAATTGAGAAGGAAGATTTGAAACACATTTTTGAACGGCTCTATAAGTGTGACAAAGGACGGTCTGAAAAAGGAAGCGGTCTTGGTCTTTCTATTGTCCATCAGCTTGTAGAAAAGATGG
>ENA-UALE01000686-UALE01000686.1-human-gut-metagenome-genome-assembly--contig:-NODE-686-length-9337-cov-5.449041_pt1 | contig 9337 bp, 9 predicted proteins | sample MGYA00243697_ERZ654462 | MGnify/ENA primary metagenome ERZ654462 (study PRJEB26926, sample SAMN06164625) | human gut metagenome | biome: ENVO:00009003; feature: ENVO:2100002; material: ENVO:00002003... | reverse complement strand
ACGAGATGAGCGCTAGTCTCGTGGGCTCGGAGATGTGTATAAGAGACAGACCTCATTCTTACCATAATCAAAGCATAAGGAATCCCATGCCGGATGTTCACGCCGCCCGCCCGGATAGAAGTATTGATTAGGATCACCGGCAAAATTGCCAAGTCCCTCCACTTCATTCTTCACGGCATGAGAGTGAACAATATCCATAATGACGGCAATTCCCATTCTATGTGCCGTATCAATCAATTCCTTCAATTCATCCGGTGTACCGAAACGGGATGACGGAGCAAAGAAACTGGAAACATGATACCCGAAACTCCCATAATAAGGATGCTCCTGAATAGCCATAATCTGAATACAGTTATATCCGGCTTCCGCTATACGCGGCAATATTTTCTCACGGAACTCATTATAAGTCCCTACCCTTTCTTCTTCCTGAGCCATACCGATATGACATTCATAAATCATCAAAGGATCAGTCTTTGCACGGAACACCTTCTTTCTGAACCGGTAAGGATTCTCCGGTTCCCAGACCTGTGCACTGAATATCTTTGTCTGCTCATCCTGTACCACACGGTTGGCCCATGCCGGTATGCGTTCTCCTTCACCGCCATTCCAACGGACTTTCAGTTTATACAAATCACCATGCTTTATAGCACCGCTTTGTAATTCCACCTCCCATACACCAGGAGAGTTCTTTACATGGTACATCCTATAATCGCCATGTTCTTTCCAGTCGTTGAAATCTCCGATAAGATAAATTTCCTTCGCATTCGGAGCCCATTCACGGAACACCCACCCTCTTCTGGTACGATGCAAGCCGAAATATAAATATCCGGTGGCAAAGTCCGATAAAGTTCCTTTGCCTCCGGTCAGTTCCAATTCTTTGTCTAGTGCATGCTGATGGCGTCCTTCAATCGCTGCCGAATACGGTTCCAGCCAAGGATCACTTTCTATTATGCCTAATTTAGGAGTGGTATTTTCCATAATATGATTACTTGTTAGTTATTCTCTTTCAAACCAAAACTTTAACGATCACTTTTTTCACACCGTCAGGAGACACTCCCGGAGCGTGAGCATCCTGTGGAAAAAAGATGGCAAACATTCCCGGCTTTACAGGAATATAGCTTTCGGCAAGTCCCGGATAGAACGAGATATCCTTATCTGCGTCATAGTCTGCTTCGGGAAGATCTTCACGGGCCGTATAACCCATCACTTCCACCCCTGACAGAGGAATCTGTATATCAATAAACTGATTATGAGTTTCTAATTTTGCTTCTTCTTTAGTTTTAGGCTTGGTCTGAGAAAAGTTTACTACCAGATCATCACCCTGTAATTTTACTTTTCCTAATTCCTGAGCGTTCAAGTCTGTAGTCTTCAGATATTCCATTGCTTTAGCGAACAAAGGATTCAATGAAGCGTACTTTTCTAAGTTTTCTAATCTGTCTACTACCATAATTATTTCATTTTAATGGTTAAAATATTGCTTTTATCATTCAAAGTCGTCTATTGTGAAATTTGTAAAATCAGCAAAACGCTTCAGTTGCTTGAAAACATCCTCTACTTTGTCCAACAGGTCAGGGGCAAGGAAAAACGCATCAGGCACCATATAAGCACAGGTATAATCCTTACATTTTAAATAATCAATATATTCAAAATCTTTCGGAAATCCTTTGGGAGCCGTTTTTAAGTGATTTTCTCCGATAACAGGAAAGTATTGCTTGAACGCAGGATCTTCCACAATTTCCCTGTATTCGTCTATGTTGTCATAAACGGACTGGCGGACAGCTTTCAGCACTTTAGGTTCCAGGCACCAGCTTCCACCAGCAAGCATACAGTTATCAGGCTCTATATGAACATAATATCCACAATGTTCCGATTTCTTTCCACGAGCGTTGATATAGCCGCCCAAGTGTATCTTATAAGGAGTCTTATCACTGGAAAAACGCGTGTCGCGATAAATTCGGTATGTACAGTCCTTGGCTTGAATACCGACAATACTTTCGTCAAACAACGAAATGCGGGCGATGATTGCTGTCAGTAATTCCTCAAACTCTTTTTGAGCTTTCAGATATTCATCCTTATGCCCCTGAAACCACTCCCGGTTATTGTTTGCGGCCAGGTCTTTTAAAAATTGAAAGATAACAGATACATCCATGTTACATTATGTTCATGTGTTCACTTGACAAACTTACAAAATATATTTGTAACGAACTAGAAAAAAGCGAAGTATTTATTTTTTTCCCAAGACCTTGAGAAACTCATCATGCAACTTTCCATTAGTAGCCAACACTTCACGACCGGAATAAAAGTCTCCCCCTCCGCTGTAATCTGTCACTTTTCCACCGGCATTCATCAAGATTATCGAACCGGCAGCAATATCCCACGGTCCCAGCAGCCCTTCTATACGGGCTTCAAAGCGACCGGCAGCTACATAGCAAAGTTCTGCCGCAGCAGCTCCTTGCAGGCGCATGCCTCCCACATTTCCATATAACTCGTGCACGATATGCTCCGCCAAAGGCTTATACTTTTGCGAATCGTATGGAAAGCCTAACGCCACAAACGCTTCGTCCATATCAGAAACATCTGATACATGTATTTCTTTGTTGTTCAGATAAGAAGGCGCTCCTTTATAAGTCCAGTAAAGTTCATCGCGGCATACCTCATACACCACCCCAACCAGCAGTTCTTCTTTATTGCGAAGGGCGATACTCACACAATAAGGAGCATTATTATGGATAAAATTGGTGGTTCCGTCCAGCGGATCTACCAGCCAGCAATAGTTTTCCGTAGTCAGGCTGCCCGAACCTTCTTCGGCAATGAATCCTGCTTCGGGAAGCAATTCCCGAAGTTGGGCCACAATACGGCGTTCCGATTCCTTATCTACATACGACACATAGTCGTGAGCATTTTTCTTCTCTACCTTGCTACGGTCAAAACCGCTACGCTCATTACGAAGAAAAGCACCCGCCCGGAGTGCTATTTCACGTACATTCAACGTTATCTTCTCTAAATCCAACATTATATTCTTATTTTTGTTCCGCATCCAGCGTTCCAAACTTATAAACACCTTTACGGATTACATTTCCATTCTTGTCAGTCTCCACAAAAGCGCCGTGTTTCTTCCCTTGTTTGAAAAATCCGTCATAGCGTACTCCGTTCTTATCTTCAAGCACACCTTTGCCGTCTTCCTTTCCTTTTACGAAATGCCCCTTGTATTTGGTTCCGTCAGCCGTACGCAGAGTGCCTTCACCGTCAGCCATATTGTTTTTCCATTCACCTTCATAGTCATCGCCGTTCGCCCAGATATAGTGTCCTTTACCGCTGCGCTGGTTATTCACCCACTGCCCTTCATACACAGCACCGTTGGCCCATGTAAAGGTTCCGGTCCCATGCTGCTCGCCGTTCTTGAACTGCCCTACATACTTGTCGCCATTCTTATGTATATAAATACCCTGCCCGGTACGTTCACCGTTCACGTAGTCACCTTCGTAACGGTCACCGCTATGAAAGTAATAAATGCCTTTACCGTGCTGCACGTCATCCTTCCAGTCACCCACATACTTGTCACCGTTGACATAGTAAAACGTCCCCTTTCCGTCACGTGCGTCATCTTTCCACTCGCCTTCATATTTTGACTGGTCGGGCCATACCATAACACCCTGTCCGTTTTTCTTGTCTTCTTTCCATTCGCCCTCATATTTGGCTCCTGCTTTCCAGGTATAAGTACCCTTTCCGCTACGTTTGTCCTGAAACCAGTTACCTATATAAACATCTCCGTTATAATAATACATAGTGCCTTCACCCTGCTGATAATCGGTAAACCACATACCCTCATACCGGTTGTTATTCATAAAATAATAGGTTCCGCTGCCGTGTTGCTGGTCCTGGAACCATTGCCCCACATACTTTTCTCCATCGTGAAACGTATATGTCCCGTTCCCCTCGCGTTTACCTTTTATATATTCCCCTTCGTAGGTATTTCCGTTCTTGTAGATTGTTTTTCCTTTACCGTTTGGTTTTCTGCCTTTCAGTTCTCCGGTATATTCGCCCCCGTCTTTAAAAGTATAATTCCCGATCTTTATCTGAGCGGTGGCCAATGTACTGACCGATGCCAAAAGCAATAATATATATACGTATTTCTTCATTGGTTCGTTACTTATAATAGATAAGATTTATGCCAAAGATACGATTTTCTATCTTTGGACATGATAGGTTATTACACTTTTTTACCCGCAATGACCTCTATTAAGTTTTCTTTGCAGAAATACTTTTGAGCCAATATGCGTATTTCTTCTCTGGTGATTCCCCGGATGGCATCCAGCGAACGGATAAAGAAGCGTTCGTCCAGCCCTGCCGTTTCTATATAAATCCAGGCATCAGACAAAGAAAAAGGTCCCTCGTACGACCGGCATAAATCGCCCAGCATATAGTTCTTCACCATTTCCAATTCTTCTTGAGGAACGAGATCATTACACAATTTGTCCATCTCCCGATAAACTTCTGTTATGATAGAATCCACATATTCATTGGCCGCCTCGGTACTGACAGTCAGTATTCCCGTTTCCGGATAGGACACAATGCCTGCGCCGATACCGTATGTATATCCCTTGTCTTCACGGATATTGGACATCAGACGGCTCCCGAAATACCCTCCGAACAAAGTGACCATGACACGTGCCTTCAAAAAGTCCGGATGATGACGGTCCATTACGAAACATCCCATTTTCAAGGAACTTTGAAGTGCATCCTCACGTTCTATAAAGATACGCTTTTCTTTGGTGGTAACCGGAGGAACAAGCATTGTCTTTGCTTTTTCCGTCACTTCCCCCCATTGTCCACTTCCCAAGTTATCTTCTATACAACGGATAATTTCCGATGTGACCTTTCCCGAAATATATACCGAACAATTGCCCGAATGATAATATTTCCGATAAAACGAACGGAGCACCTCCGGGGTAATCCGGTCATAATCCTCCGCTACCGCATAGCGCCCGAAGGGATGCTCCGGACCGAACAAGGCTGTATTCAGCTGCTTTCGGGCAATCATTTCCACCCGGGTGCTGTTCACCAGGAATTGCTGTTTGTTCGTATCGGCCACCACGGAAAGTTCCTTTGCCGGAAACGTAGGAGCCTTTATCATCTCGGATATGACGGCCAGCGTGCGGGCAAAATATTTATTCAGAGAGTAAAGTGTTATGAATCCATAGTTCACGGAAGAAGATAACTCCAGCCAGGCTCCATAATAATCCAATCGCTCCGCAATCTGTGAAGACGTTAAATTCCCAGCTCCCTCACGCAGCATCCTGTTGGCAAACATAGCCTGCAACGGCTGTTCCTGATTCCATTGTCCGCCTCCTATCAGAAGATCGAAACGTACAACATCCTCGGTTCCCGCATGAATGATATTCAAAGGCATCCCGTTCTTCATCGTCCTCCTGTCGGGACGGGTTATACTGAATTCGCTTAGTTGGCGGATTGGCGGTGGGGTGGTTCTGTCCAGCATTTACTCCCCCTCCCTTTGTTTTAAAAATGCTTCGGCACGTGCCAGATCCTGAGGCGTATCAATGCCTATTGTCTCCACTTCACTGATTCCCACCTTAATAGTATAACCATTTTCCAGCCAACGAAGCTGCTCCAACGATTCAGCCAGCTCCAGCGAAGATTGTGGAAGCGAAGTTATTTCTTTCAGTACATCGGCCCGATAAGCATACAGACCGATATGTTTATAGTAAGTATGCCCTTTCAGCCAGCCTTCCTTCTCCACATTACGCTGGAAAGGAATGATGGAACGGCTGAAATACAAAGCATTCATATTCTTACCGACTACTACTTTGGGAGAGTTTACATTTTCCAAGGCTTCAAGCCCGTCATCCGGGATGAAAGGTTTCACTAAAGTCGCAATCTGTGTGGCAGGATCTTCAAAGCAAGCTTTCACGGCTTCAAGCTGTGATTTTTGAATAAAAGGTTCATCACCCTGGATATTTACAACCACATCATATCCTCGTCCTACTTTGGTATACGCTTCATAGCAACGGTCTGTGCCGCTTTTATGGTGAACGGAGGTCATGACCACTTTTCCGCCAAAAGCTTTTACGGCGGATTCAATGCGTTCATCGTCCGTCGCTACATATGCTTCATCCAATATGCCGGACACTTGTTCATAGACTCTCTGAATCACAGGCTTGCCTCCCAAGACGGCCAGAGGTTTGGCAGGAAAACGTGTAGAGGCATATCTTGCAGGAATAATTCCAATAAATTTCATGGTAGCATTTCTTTTATATATTCGTGCAAAAGTAACAAAAACATTTCATACATTTGCACCATTAATGCAATAAATGTTATGGACGAACACCATTGTTTGCTTTGTATGGGCTCTAATACCAACCGTTACGCGCAACTCTCGGTTGCACGGGAAGCATTGCGCACCACGTTTCCCGACATTCATTTCGGCGAGATGATGGAAACGGAAGCTGTTGGCAGCGGCTTTCACTCCCCTTTCAGCAATCAACTGGCAAAATTCAGCACTACGCTTTCACCCGATTCTGTTCGTGATTTGTTTAAAGAATTGGAACGACGCAGCGGACGGATTCCCGAAGACAAGGCTCAAGGGGTGGTAAAACTGGATATTGACTTGCTGGTCTTTGACAATAAGATATTGAAACCGGAAGATATGGAAAGAGAATATATCCGCCGTGGAATGTCTGTGCTCTTTTAGAGCTTATACCTTATTATATACTAATCATTATCACCTTGTGATACCCCGCCTCCATCCCCCCCCTATGGCAAACGATAGTGTTACTGAGAGACCCAACCTGACAGGTGGGAAAACAGCTAAGTATTTTCATTGGCAGACCTAAGGCTTTCTACCAAGAAGGCTAAGGCTTTCCGGCCGTTCTATTTCTATCTCCATAGGCTTTGGAGTTATCTCCATAACCTTTGGAGTTATCTCCGCAGCCTTTGGAGTTAACTCCAAAGCCTATGGAGATAGAACACAACAGAAAGAAAAGCCTTAACCTGCCTCAAAAAAGAGATTAGCTTTCCTTGAAAAAAACATTTCATAAGAACAGAAAGCACATTTTTTTATCTCATCTGTTTGTTGTTTCCAATGATTCCTTATACATTTGCGTTTACTAACAATCCTGTTAAACAAAAATGATAATATGAAAGAAGAAACGAGCAATACAGAACAATCCATACTAAAAGCTGCTGAAAAAGAATTCCTTAAGAAAGGATTCTCCGGAAGCAAAACAACAGAAATAGCTAAGGAGGCTGGTGTAACCCATGCCATGCTGCATTATTATTTCCGTACAAAAGAGAATCTGTTCAACAAAGTATTTGAAGAAAAAGCCAGGCAACTGGCCGATACATTTCTTTCTCGTGTAGATGAGTCACTGCCTTTTTTGGAGAAAATAAAATGTTTCATTGAAGCACACTTCGACCTTTTGACTGCTAATCCCGAACTACCTTTATTTATATACAGGGAGATTCTGACCAATGAATGCGGAAAAGAAATTTGCCGTAAAACCTTGTTCCCTAATTTCCGGTTAGCAATCAGTCTGCTCGACCGGTCACTGCAAGAGGAAATAAAGAAGGGCACAATACGCCCCGTCAAGGCGGAAGATTTAATGGTCAGCGCCATTTCACTCAATATCTTTGTCTTTGTGGCAAACCCACTGATACAATTGTTTGTAGAAGAAAAAGGTGAAGAATATCATCAATATATGGAACGCAGAAAACAAGAAAATGTAGAAATCATATTAAGCAGATTAAGAATATGAAAAGGTTATTCATTCTCACAACCTTTCTTCTCGGCATCAGTCCCATTTGTTTGAATGCACAGGAACTCACGCTGGAAGAGTGTCAGCAGCAAGCCCAGGCGCATTATCCGCTGATTAAACGGTACGGACTGATTGAAAAGACGAAAGAATACAACATCTCTAACGCCGGCAAGGGTTATCTGCCACAGGTTTCATTGTCCGCCAAAGCCAGTTATCAATCGGATGTAACGGAAATACCCGTTGACCTGCCCGGAATTGATATTCGCGGCATACGCAAGGATCAATACCAAGCTATGTTGCAACTGGACCAAGTGGTATGGGACGGTGGTAACATCCGGGCACGGAAAGAGGTAACCCGTGCCACATCCGAAGTAGACAAACAGAAACTGGAAGTGGACATGTATGCCATCAACGAACGGGTAAACCAACTTTTTTTTGGCATCCTGTTATTGAAAGAGCAATTGAAGCAAAACCAGCTTATGCAGGAAGAATTACAAAGGAATTATGACAATGTTGCAGCATATGTAAAGAATGGCATTGCCAATCAAGCCGATTTGGATGCTGTAAAAGTGGAACAATTGAACAACATACAGCAACGTCATACTCTGGAAGCCACCTATCGTGCTTACGGCGAGATGTTGAAGATCATGATTAACCACCCTACTCCTTTAACCGAAAACACACTAAAGAAACCAGATGTAAATGCCTTATTATATAAAGGAGAAGCCTATTCTACAGAATTCATCCGACGTCCGGAACTTAACTTGTTCGCGGCACAGAACCAGCAACTGGAGGCGCAACGTAAACAACTTACCGCCAAGAACCTCCCCCGATTAGACTTATTCGTGCAAGGCGCATACGGCAACCCGGGACTGAATATGCTGAAAAATGAATTTTCGGCCTATTACGTAGCAGGCGTACGCCTTTCCTGGAACTTCGGCAACCTATATACTCGTAAGAATGAATCTCGCCAATTAATACTGAATCAACAGGATGTGAACGTACAGAAAGAAACGTTCTTGTTTAACACTCATCTGGAAATCACTCAAAACAACAGTGAAATTAAGAAACTGACGGAACTGATGAAGAACGATGAGGAGATTATCACCCTACGTAACAACATTAAAAAATCAGCCCAAGCAAAAGTTGCCAACGGAACACTGACCGTTACAGAAATGTTACGTGAAGTAACAGCCGAGAACATTGCCATGCAGGATAAAATCCTGCATGAAATTCAGTTATTGTCAGCCATTTACGAATTAAAATATACAACAAACCAATATGAGAACAAATAAATATATCTTACTTGCCGCCACTCTGCTCGGTTTATCCTCTTGCGGAAACAAGAGAGGCGACTATGATGCATCAGGTACATTTGAAGCTACCGAAGTAATTGTATCCTCCGAAGCCAATGGCAAGATCATGCAATTCAACATAGAAGAAGGACAGTTATTAAAGGCCGGGGAAGAAGTGGGGTGCATAGATACCTTACAACTCTATTTGAAAAAGATGCAGTTACTGGCCTGTCTCTTATACACATCTGACGCTGCCGACGAATAGAGAGG
>ENA-UALE01000682-UALE01000682.1-human-gut-metagenome-genome-assembly--contig:-NODE-682-length-9356-cov-10.232233_pt1 | contig 9356 bp, 8 predicted proteins | sample MGYA00243697_ERZ654462 | MGnify/ENA primary metagenome ERZ654462 (study PRJEB26926, sample SAMN06164625) | human gut metagenome | biome: ENVO:00009003; feature: ENVO:2100002; material: ENVO:00002003... | reverse complement strand
AGGTTTCACATTTCCAGTTCTTATATCATCAGCAATCATTTGTATCTGTGATTCTGTGTCAGATACCGAATCTCTATATCCATATGTATCAATCTCATAAGATAGCTTGCCAAGTTCTACCGCAAGTGCCTGTATTTTTTGCTCTTTTGTTTCCCGGTCATTGACCTCTTTCTCCGGAAAGGCTGCAATCAATTTCTTTAGTGCGTCCTGCACCTTCGGAGTGTCCCGAAGCTCCTGTGTGTAATTCAGATAATCGACATCTATACACTTTCCGCTCAAAATGTCCGCCTGCTCATCTTCCCATTCCTCTGTTCCCTCGATGTGCATATTCACACCAAGCAAAGGGATACCGTTCATCCGGGACGGATCAATGGCTTGATAAATCTGAATGGCTTCCTCAATCGTTTCTATCCCCTCATAATATTCTCCCATATTGTGAAATTCGCCACATTCTGCCACTGTAAATGTCACATGGACGGTCTCCTGCTCAATAACAGGTTTATTTGCCAGTTCCGGCGGTTCTGCCGTTTCCTGTTCCCTCCCTTGTGTTACAAGCTGGGAATTGACCTGTTCCTGCTGTGCCTTCTCCTGCAGATAGGTTTCCACCTCTCCCTAACATTCCTTCAGGAGCTAACCATACCCTTGGGTAATGTATAATTGCTACAATATCAGATATAATGTCCTTCTCAATAGCAACCCCAGAAAATTCATCCTTTAAGACTCTGAGACATTCCATCACCTCAAAAAAATTTTCTTCATACAATTCTCCGCGAAAGGGGCGTAAACTTCCTAAAAATCCTTTTTCCCCATTTCATATTATCAATATCTTCATTTCTCGTAGAATGAAATGACAGAAGTTCTTTTGCTTCATTCTTATCCATACTATCCTCCCATCGACATAAGGCTCTATGTCTTTGGCAGTTCCCCATGAAGCGTTTTGTCAAGTGCTTTTTTGAATTATTGACGCAAATTATCGTGAAAGTGCGAAAGTGCAAAGTGCAAAGGGTCTGCGTTTTGCACTTTCAGCTTGCGGGTTCGGGTGGCTGCTTCTTCTTGATGAAGTTGTACCATTGACCGCCGACACGCCTTGCGCCTAAAATGCCGCCCATGTTGCGCTTGGCGTTCTGTACCGTCCTCTCGGATATTCCGGCTTCGGCTGCGGCTTTTACAATGTCCTCGCTGGCAAGTTCTTTCCCGTCTGCAAGCAGGTCAAGTATCAGCCTTTCAGCCTGTTCGGTTTTGGTGGCGTTGTTGCCGCCCGCACCGGACAGCAGCTCGTCGGCGGTGATGTCGTATTCGCCTATCCACGAAAAGCCTGTTTCCGGGTCAAGGCAAAAGGCTATGGGCTTGCCCTCCGGCGCAAGGGAAGATTTGTCATGGACGATTACCCGCACATTCGGTTCTCGCTTCACGCGCCCGATCAGCAGGACGCTCCTTGCTGCGGCGCGGAAGTCGATAGAACCTAAGCCCCGGTATGCGCTCTGCCCTCCGGCAGCTTTGTTGAGATGTCCGATAAGGATAACGGCGCACCCGGTACGCTCGGCAACATCGGCAAGGCGGCGGAACATGGGGCGCACTTCGTTCGCCCGGTTCATGTCGGTTTTTTCGCCCATGTACGCCTGTATGGGGTCAAGGATAATCAGCCGCGCCCCGGTCTGCACAATGGCTTTCTCGATACGCTCGTCCGATAGGGTAAGTTCCTGCTTGGCTTCGTCAATGACAAGTACCCGGTCAAGGTCTGCTTCGGCTTCTATCAAGCGTGGCTTGACGGTATCTCCCAAACCGTCCTCGGCGGTCTGATAAATCACTTGAAACGGCTGTATGGGCTTCATGCCCGGAAGCGTCCCGCCAGTGGTACAGGCTGCGGCAAGGCGTAGGGCAAAGGTGGTCTTGCCCTCGCCGGGGTTGCCCTGCACAATGGTTACTTTCCCAAAGGGGATATACGGCTCCCATAGCCATTCGACGGTCTGTGTGTCCACCTCGCTCATGCGGATAATCTCAACGGTTTCTTCCTGCGGTGGCTCTTTCAAGCCGTAGACTGCTTCCCGCAAATACTTCCCGTCTGTGATTTCCGCCCGGTGCTGCAATACCTCGTTCCAGTCCTTGAAAAGAGGGATAAGCCGGTGGACGGTGTAGCCCTCCGGCATGAGCTTCACAAGGCGGCTGCAAGCGTCGTTTCCGGCTTTGTCGCTGTCAAGGCAGAGATATACGGTCTTGATGTTCGGGCGGTCAGAGAGAAAGCACATAAGGGCTTTATCTCCCACGCCACCCAGCGCAAGATAGCTTTGCTTCTGCCAGTCTTTTTTGAATAGACAGAGAAAAGATAAGAGGTCAATAGGGGCTTCAAAGACAAACAATCTTTCGCCCTCGCCCCGATAGCAGAAGTTAAAGGCTTTGTCGCTTCCTTTCACATCAAGCCGTAAGTTCCCGGCTGTGCTGCGCTGGTGGGCGTAGCGTGGTACTCCGTCCTTGTCACGCCCCACAAATACGGCGTTGTGGTGGGCGGCTTCCTCGTAAATATCCCCGGTGGCAAAGAAATAGCCCGACACATCTTCATCAATGCGGCGGGCTGCTGTGAGGTAATTCCTTGCTATGCAGTTGTCGGGGCTGCGGGGTGGCAGTCGGAAATCAGAAAAGGGTGTGGGGCTTGGTCTGTCCGGCGGCGGGGCGGCTCCTTTTTCGCCTGTCAGCAGTTCAACGGCTTCGGTGAAGCTCTTGCCGAAAAACTCCATGACAAAATCAATGGGTGCACCGCCCTTACTCTGGCTGTGCCTGTACCATTTGTTTCCCCGGACGGTCAGGCTGTCGTGCCGCTTCCAGCGGTATTCATTTCCGGCACGGGTAAGCTGCTCGCCCTGTGATTGCAGGAAAGAAACAAGGTCGGCTTGGTTGGCGCGGTCTATCTGTTCTTGGGTGTAATACATAAAAGTTCAACTCCTTTCAGCGGTCTATATCATGCCGTTTGGTGCGGCTCTGCGTCTGCTCCGGTTGGTCGGCGCGGAGTGCAATATCCACGCACCTACGGATTTTTTGAAGCTCGGCAACCTCGGCGCGGGTATTTTTCAGTTTGGTATAATCGCTGTCCCTCTGTGTTTTGAGGTCAGCATATTCCTGTTCCCATTCCGCAATAGGCAAGGTCTTTGTTCCTTTCGGCAGATTTGCATGGAGATAGCGGTTTGCCGCGTTCCATAGGGTAAGCTCGGCGCGACGGGCTTCCGCAAACTTCTCCTGTTTTCCTTTCCAGCGGATTTGCCGATACTCGTCCTGTATGGGCTTGTAGGTTTGATAATTTCTGCCGTACTCCATGAGTTTTTGCAGTTCTTTCATGCGCTGCTCGGCGGTTTTCATTCCCTCCCGGATTGAATAGGCTCTATCACTGACAGAGGAAAGAGAAGCGTCCAGCTCATCAAGATTAGAGATACCATGCTCGGAAAGATAGTTGACCGCCGCCGCTATGGTTTTCAGTTCATCGGCTGTGTGCTGTTGTTGCCAACGCTGCGAATACTTCCGGCTCTTTTCTCTCTGAACGCTCAAATACTTCATCAACAGATTTGCAAGGTTGGGAGATTGCGGTGGCTGTTCTGGGGCGGTTTCCCGCGCTTTGAACAGGTCGGCAATCCATTCCTTGAGCTTCCCAATCTGCGCCCGGATTTCCCGGATAAGGCGGTTTGCCTTTTGGATATTTCGGTTCAGTTCGCCTTTCTCGGTGGCGATACCTTTCTTCTCCATCTGGCAAGCCGCCACGCCCATGTGGACGGTGGGTATCTCGTCTATGCCGCGCTCGGCGTTGCTGCGGTGGTCGATACGCTCCGGGCTTCCGTTCCTCTCCAAAAAGTCGTTGGTAAAGTCAGCCCATGCCTTGCGCCACAAGAGGGTGTTGCCCTTGTCGTTCCAGCCTGTAAGGTCAACTTTGTGGGTTTTGTATCTGCCACTTGGCAAGCGGATACGCTCGCCGTTTTCATCAAGGTCATATTCCTTTTTGGATTTCGCTGTCCATGTGCCGCGCTCGTCAAGTGGTCGCATAGTCAGCATGATATGACAATGGGGGTTGCCGCTGTTGGTGTCATGGATAACAAAATCCACACACATTCCTTTAGAAACAAATTGAGAGGAACAGTATTCCCGGACAAGCCGGATCTGTTCCTCTCTGGATAATTCTATGGGGAGCGCCGCGTCAATCTCTCTGGCAAGCTGGGCGTTCCCGGCTTTCTCGTAAAGCTCCACGCTGTTCCACAAGGTTGAACGGTCAGAGAATGAGGGTGGCGCGTGGGGCGACAGCATGATTTCTGTATGGACAACGCCGCCTTTGCGGGTGTAGTCATGGGTCATTCCGTCCCATTCGTTTGTCAGCTTTTCGCCGCTTCGGTAGGCGGCTGCGGCAACGGCTGATTTGCCTTTTCCTCGGCTCACAATGCCGACGTTCCAATGGTAAATGGCTATGGGTATCACCTCCCGGATAGGATAATAAAACCCGCAAAAATGGTACAGACGCCAACGGCGGGTGTACTGTTTTTGTGGGTGTGCAGGGATAGCCGCGAAGCGGCGCAAGGGGTGCAGCCCCTTGTTGCGGCAAAGCCGCCATATCGGAGCGCGGGATAAAATCCCTGTGCGGAGACAAGCCCTCGGCAGAGCGCACACGCCCGTAAGGGTGTATAAGTGCGCCCTTAGTTCCTAAGGGATTTTCAGCTTGTCGCTCCCTCTGCTCGTTTTTTCAGATATTCCCGCGCTGGTTCACTCGTCAAGGCAAGCCGGAGAAGCGCGGCGGCTTCCTCGTCAGTCATGTTCTTTGCTTCCGGCACAATGCTTTCAAAGACTGCGCCCCGGACGATAAGGCGGTGGCTGCGCGTTCTGCGTTCTTCTTTGGATAGCTTCTGACGCAACATCTTTTCCCGGTTCTCAAACTGCCGGATTTTCTTCTTTCCGTCCTCAATCTCGGCTTGCAGCTCCTCACGGGTTTTCTCTCTCGGTTTTGTCATAGTTGGTCGCTCCTTTCTGCCTGTCGGCGTAGAAAAAGGACAGTCGATTTCTCGGCTGCCCTTTTGGATGGGTATTAAGTTTTATTGTGTGCTGTTTTATCTTACCCTTATTGTTTTGACACTTTACTTAAACGGGATATTTCATCATCATTATTCAATAATCGTGTTGATAGCAGACTGTACCGCTTTATATCTCCCCTCATTTGAGTGTGCCGCTAAACAGGTAATTAAATATGCTTTTCCATCTTTTTCATACAGAACAACAATGTTATAGGAAGATGCCATTGTTCCTGTTTTCATTCCTTTAACATTTGCATTATAGTACGGTGAATTTTCATCTAAAAATTCATTTGTATTTTTCCATGTAAATTCACCTTGCGGAGTTTGAATTGAAAATTCGCTTTTTCCAATACATTCTTTAACAAAATCGTAGTTAAGGAGCTTCAACGCTACGCGGTTAATGTCATCTAAATGAGAGTCAGCTTGCATAGACGCGCCACTTGGGTCATTATATAAATTTGTTTTGGAATAGCCTGCTTCGATTAAATACTCACTAAGTTCTGTCATGAAATAATCTATATATTCCGTTGCTGTATAACCTTCGCCTAATTCGTTTTTAGCGATATGATATGCCAACGCATAGGCTGCGTCATTTCCGGAAGGAACAAGCATAGCCTCCATGATTTGTTTAACTGTGTATTCCCCAGCATACAGATTTGCTAAAGATGAACCCGCCGGAACAAGTTCTAATACCTCTTGATTTACTTCAACAATATCTTCCAAATCTACTTTTCCCAAAGCATAATCAATGGCAAATAGTTTTGCCAAACTTGCTACTGTGGGAAGTTGGCTATCGCCCTCGTAAAATAAATATTCCTCCTGTTCAATATCATAAACAGAAAATGAAAGAGCGTCCTGCGGAATGTTAAGCTCGTTCGTACTTAGTTGAAAATCAATTTTTTTATAGATGTCCTTTAAGAAATCAAAACGATAAATCCCTGTTTTGTGTAGCCCAATTACTGCAACAAATGCTATAAACAACACTGTTACAAAAGCTATTATCTTTTTACATTTTCTATGCTTCTTCATATTTTTTCTCCCACGAATTTATATCTGCCATTCTGTGCCTTTGAGAAAAGTATAGCACAAGAATATGAACAAATCCACATTATTTCAACAAGTTTGTAGTGCTGTTTTCTCTGGCATATCGCCGCGCTGCTTCCCGCCGTTTCTCGCTGTATGGGGCGGTCAGACGGAAAGAGAAACGGCCTTTCTCAATGTCAAACTCCATGCAGCCCGTTTCCGGGTCGGTGTCGGTCTGCTTGCAGTTCTCCGGGTAGCGGCGGCTGTATGCAAGCATCCGTTTCTTTAGGTCGGTGTTGTGGGTGCGGATATGGATCAGCGGGTCTTTCTCGTCAAACCAAATATCGGTGGTCTTTTCCTGCTTCGTAAGCCCTGTTCTCATAAACTCTCCTTTCTGCGCCCCTGTTACGCAATAGGGGCATTTTTCGGGTGTTTTTCCCGGCTCTTGACTTGGGGAAAATGAGGATTTTCAAATAGAAACCGCCCGGACAGGGAATGGTTCGTCGGGGCGGCTGTTATCGCAAGATTTCTGTTTTTTCCGGCTCTTGACCGTCAGACGCGGATAAACGCGTACTGTCGGCAAGCACCAGTTTGAGCAGCTTGTCGCGGAATGTTTCTGTGCTGCTGTGATTGAAAAATAACTCCGCAACAATGGTCTGCCCGTTCCTCTGGGTCGTGATGATACTGTCGGGGGTCTGTTCTGCCATAGGCGGCTCCTTTCTCCGGGTGCAAAAGAGGGATTTCCCGTAACTCGGAAAATCCCTCTTGGTTGACGGTTATTCTGTTTTACTGTGTGGGCTGTGCGGCGGCTGCCTGCGCCTTTCTCCTTGCCCGGTATTCCCGCGCTTTCATGCGGTCATACTCCCGCTGCTTTTCAAGGTTTCGCGCCCGGTACTCCCTTGAATACTGCCGGTGGTAGGCGCGGCTCTTTTCCTTTTTGGCTTCTTCGATTTCCTCCCGCATTTGCCGGATTTCCTGCTCGGTCGGCTCTGCAAGCTGTGTCACTTCATTCTCAAACTTGCCGATATAATTGAAATATATGCTGATGTGCTGGATTGCGTATCTCGCCCTTTTCTGGTCGCGCTCATGCACTTCAATCCGGCTGATAAACTCGTTGAGAATGGCGGGTGTCAGGTCGGTAAAGGCAGCATGGCGTTCCGTCAGCTTCAAAAACTTCTGCGCCCGTCCTCCCGCGTTCTCATAAGCGGACAGCTGCTCTTGGAGCGTGGCAAGCTCCGCTTTCAGCGCATAGTATTCTTCCGAATACTTCTGCGACATCTGCTCATAACGGTCTTGCGGAATCGTGCCGAGGGCGTTGTCCTCGTAGAGCTTATTCAGCACCTTGTCAATCTGTTCAAGGCGCGTCGTGATTTGCGGAATACGCTTCTGCTGCTTTTTGCTCTGGTCGGTCTGCTGCATGGCAAGGTTCTTTTTCACTAAGACTTCAAACTCCGCCCGGTTGCTGATGGAATAGTCCTCGATTTTCTTCAGCACTTCCGCGATGGTCTGCATGAGCAAGTCCGCGTCCATGATGTGCGGGGAATGGCATTTGGGGTTCTTGGCTTTCCCCTTGTGGTACTCGCTGCAATAGGCAACATGGCGCTTGCCGCCGTTCCGGTAATCAATACGAATGTGCATTTTTGCACCGCAGTCCTTACAGAAAAGCAAGCCGGACAGAGGGTGGATTTCCCCGTCCCCGTTGGGGCGTCTGACGGATGCGTTTTCCAAAATCCGCTGTACGGTTTCAAAATCGCTGCGGCTGATAATCGGCTCATGCACATTTTCTGTGATGTGCCACTGGCTCCGGTCTACATAGTGGTTATGTTTATCCCGGAAATGCTTTGTAGTCTTGAAGTTGACTACATCGCCGCAATACTCCTGCCGTGTGAGGATATTGGTCAAGGTGGCTTTGTTCCACTTGCAGCGGTTATCCTCGTTGAGCGTCTTATTTTTACAAGTTCCCCGCCCCCGGTCTTTCATATAGAAAGTGGGGGTAGGGATTTGCTCGTTTTTCAGATGCACGGCGATTTGGTTGCGGTTCTTCCCACCGATAAACAGACGAAAAATCAAACGGACAACCGCGGCGGCTTCCTCGTCGATTATCCAAAAATCCTTGTTGTTCGGGTCTTTGACATAGCCGTAAGGGGCTTCGGTGACAATCGGCTTTCCACTCATGCCTTTGGTCTTAATGCCCGTTTTCACTTTCTTGCTGATGTCCTTTGCGTACCATTCCGACATGATATTGATAAAGGGCGCAAACTCCAATGTATCGGGCTTCTCGCTGTCAATGCCGTTGTTGACCGCGATAAAGCGCACATTGTTCCGTCTGAATATCTCCATCGCGTTGCCGACTTGGAGATAGTCGCGCCCCCAGCGGGTAAGGTCTTTCATAATGCAGACACCGATTTTCCCGTTTTCCACATCGTCCATCATGCGGGAGTAGGCGGAACGGTCAAAAAACCTGCCGCTTTCGTCATCGTCGATGTAGTGCCGGATATTGGTTAGGTGCTGCCCTCTGGCATAGTTCTCCAAAAATATTTTTTGGTTCTGTATGCTGTTGCTCTCGCCGCCGTCCCTGTCCTCGTCGCCCACGGAAAGGCGGGAGTAAAGGGCTGTAATTTTGCTATAATCAGTCATGTGCATAACCTCCTGTGCGTCCATGTATGTGTCATTTACACTTAAAATTATGCACTCCACCTTGCGGAACCATACTCAACGCCCTGCCGGAATTTCTTAGCATTCTTCGCTTTGTAGTACACCACAAGCCGGAGTGCTATGCCACATCCAGTCCCAATCATCAAGTCTCTTGGGTGGAAGCTGGGCAGAGGATTGGAAAACAGGGTATCAAAACTGTTCATGACTGCCATCATCTTATCGGAAGCATTATTCCCCGGTGATACTCTCCACAGCCATGCCACTTTATCACAGAAATATCCGACAAGGATATACGGGATATTCAAAAGCACCAGCTTCTTGGTGTCAGCACCCTTCAGCTTTGCTTTCAGATTTTCCGGAATAGCTTTCAGGTCTTTGGCTATGCCCTGCACAATATTACTCAAAGGCTATGCCCCCTGTCTTTATTCTTTTCCCGGCTCCGTTCCCTGTTCTTATCCTGTGATACTGCATCCCTGAAACGCTTTAACTTCTCCCTTACGGAAACTCTGCCTTTCTTCTTTTCATTACCATAAACAAATTCTTTGAATGCCTGTGCAACCACATCGGCATCCCTGCCCTTGAAGAAAACCAAATACTTGGGCGGTTCGCAGGTCTTATCTTTCTTCACGGCAAAATCAACAT
>ENA-UALE01000671-UALE01000671.1-human-gut-metagenome-genome-assembly--contig:-NODE-671-length-9472-cov-8.124774_pt1 | contig 9472 bp, 11 predicted proteins | sample MGYA00243697_ERZ654462 | MGnify/ENA primary metagenome ERZ654462 (study PRJEB26926, sample SAMN06164625) | human gut metagenome | biome: ENVO:00009003; feature: ENVO:2100002; material: ENVO:00002003... | reverse complement strand
ATCTACACCTCTCTATTCGTCGGCAGCGTCAGATGTGTATAAGAGACAGCCGTAATATTGTGCAGTTATTCTGCCCTGTCATCGCCTATCATAAACAATCCGAACTGAAATGTCAATCACTCTGTCGAGGTTTGCCGAAACTTTACATCCGGCGCAAAAAAATCCCGCGCTGTACCAAGAATTCGCACAGCGCGGGAGTGAAACGTTTTATTCTGCTTTCAGCTGATCCGCGGGGTACAAAAGCGCACTCACCACACTAGCATCCACCGTATAAACAGAGCTGTCGCCTTCCACCATCAGGTAACAGCCGTCTGTCCCCATGGCATAGGTCAGATTTATTGTGCCATCGGCTGTGGTGACCTCTGCTGTGACCAGCGGGGCCTCAAAACCATACGCTGCCGGGTCGGCATCTGTTGCCTGTGCCGAGACATAGGTGCAGAGGGCCGAGAGGATGGCATCCACCTTTGTCTCGTCGAGGTCTGCGGCGATATCCCCCGCCAGCCGCCAGACAGTCTGGTAGGCGTTGCTGTCACTCTCTGCTGCAGGCTCCGAGTTTGCTTTCAGGGTCACGGTCTCGCCATCGGCCAGTGTATAGGAGACGACTTCGATCTCCGAGGCCGTCAGCCCCGCTGGGTTGAAGGCACCGAATAGCTCCGCCCTGGTCAACTCAAAGCAGGCGGCTTTGGTCCCCGATACCGTATAAATGACATCGCTGTTATTCTTGCGGACATAGAGATCCCCTGTCATGGTATTGCTGGCCCCGAAGGTATAGGTGTCCGTTTCGCCCGCTGCCGTCACCTCTATGGTCAGCGCAGGCTCCGCAAAGCCGTAGTCCTCCCCTGCCTGCGGGCTCAGCTCCCGCTTTGCGTTCAAAGAAGAAAGCGCGGTGAGCATTGTGTTGCAGGCAGAGGTGTCCAGATGGTAAGCTGGATCTTCAGCCAGTGTCCAGCCATCGGCGGTATAGAGCAGGGTGTTCGTCTCGCCCTGATAGTGGAGCACGATCTGCGTCAGGTCATTGCCCGAAACTGCCGCCAGCGGAATGGTTCCATCTACGGCCGCACTGGCATCCTGTTCTTCCCGGGCATTCCGCAGCGTCAGCAGGGCAAACACGCCGCCTGCCAGCAGGATGAGGAAAAGCAGCACCCCGAAGGTACGCTGTTTTGCTTTCATGGACAGGTCCTCACTTTCTACGCCGCAGCACGACCACCACGGCACCCACAGCCAGCAGGGCCGCAGGCAGAACGATGACAAAGAGCAGGCCCAGCGTAGAGGCGGCAATGCCTGGCACTTCCAACGGAGCTGCTTCCAGTGCCTTGCTGTCGATGAGGACAGCGCTCTCCTGCCCGGCCAGCGAAGCCGCACACCCCTGCAGGAAGGTCACATTGCCCGGGATGACCTGATAGATGCCCTCATTGTCCATGTTGCCGCAGTTGACCCAGATGACCTGGGCACCCGTGTCCTCATTGCGGGCGTATGCTGCCAGCGTGAAGGGACCGGCAATGTCGCCGTCCGCCTTCTCGGTGGTGGTCATCTCGTAGCCTTCCGGTTTGCTGTAAGCACTGTCCGAGCTGACCAGAAGGGCATCCGAGACCACATGCTCTGTCTCAGTCAGGGTGATGCCCTGTGCCATCTGCAGCAAAACTCTGCGGCTGGTGTTCACACCGTCCAGCGCGGTGGATTCCTCTGTACTGGCATAATCCGGCAGCAGGTAAAGGGCCGGGTAGCCATTGAGGTAATGGTTGGTATCGCCCTCCACCACAAGGCCCTCGGTGCGGGTCAGGCCGAACTCGGCCATCACAGCATCCAGATTGGGAGTACTATAATAGGAATCCGTCAGCAGCAGCACGCGGCCTCCGTTGCTCAGATAGCTGCGCAGCTGGCCCAGCTCATCCACCAGACTGCCTGCGCCGGAAAAGTCCTGCGCCGGATCGTTGATGACAAGCAGGTCACAGTCCTCGGGGATGGTCTGGGAGAGCAGGTCAAGTGCCGAGACGGTCAGGTTCTGGTTTTCCAGCGCATCGGTCAGGGTGGAAGTCAGCGCCTGCTCGCCGTGGTTGGTGGTGTAGTACACATGGCGGCTCTCTCCGCTGGTCAGCTGGTAGATGGCAGAGGTGATCCTGCTTTCACCGTCAAAGGTCACGTTGGCCGCGCCGGTGGCGGCATAATCGCTGTAATCGTAGTCGTAAAGCTCTGCGGTATCCAGCACCTTGCTCTGTTCCCCGCAGACCAGGATCAGCCCACCGGAGGTCAGATCCTGTGCGCCGTACTGGGCCGCAAAGGTCGGGTAGACTGCCGGATCTTTCAGCTCCCAAGTGATATGGCTGCTCTGGGCGGCGTATTTGTCCAGCAGCTTGGAGATGATCTGGTCCTCATTGCCGGTCTGGGCCAGATAGTAAATGGTCACATCCCGCGTCAGGTCGTCGGCCACCTGTCTGGAGCTCTCGCTCAGGGTGTAGAGCCCCGCCTCGGAGAGATCGAACTCGGTATATCTGGAAGGAATGGCCCGGACGATGAGATTGACCAGCACGGCCAGCACGATCACAGCCGCGGCAATGGCTGCCGACCACACCCCGCTGCGGAACACCCGCCCGTCACCCGAGGAGCTCTGCTTTGCAAAAAGCTTCATCTGTGTTCCCTCCTCTCAGTTCCAGCGGCGCTTCTCAATGTCCTGCGCCGTAAAGAACAGGAACACTGCCGTCACAGTCAGATAATAGACCATGGCAGGGATGGAGAAGCTGTTGTTGACAAAATCCTCAAAGGGTGTAAACAGGCACAGGGCACTCAGCACGGCGCTGAAAGCCTCGGTAAGCCATGCACTGCGGAGCAGAAACAGCCCCGTCAGGCCCAGGCAGAGCGCCGCAAAGGTCAGGCACCCCAGCACAAAGCTGCGGGTGCGCAGACCGGCCGCCAGAGAAGCCGCGCCTGCGATCCCGGTGAACACTGCCAGCGCCACGGCGCTGCCCGCATTGAACATGCTGCGCAGGCTGGGCATCAGGTAGGCCAGCAGCAGAGCTGAAAAGCCCGCCACGGCAGCAATGATCTGGTTCTCGGTCAGGCCGGAGAGAAACTCACACAATGCAATGGCTGCACAGCCCAGCAAAAAGTAGCAGAGCAGCCCCGCAAGGTTTGCGAGCAGAGCAGACACGGTGCTGCCCAGCGCCCAGAGGATGAAGATCATCACCGCATCCACAGCGCAGGGCAGAGCGAACACAGCCGCCATGGCAAAGAACTTGCCCAGCACGATGCCCCACACTGAGACCGGGCTGGTGAGCAGCAGCTGGTCGGTGCGGCTGTGGCGCTCCTCGGCCAGTGAGCGCATCGCCAGCACCGGGATATAGAGCAGCAGCATGAAAATGGTCTGGTAGAGGGTGTAGTAACTGAAATCCGTCAGGCCGTAGATCAGGCACCGGGCCAGAAAATACAGGCCGGAACTCGCCACCAGAAACGCCGTGAGGACGTACCCCAGCATCCCGTGAAAGAAGCTGCGGAATTCCCGCTTGAAAATAGCTGTCATTCTGCTTCCTCCTCTCCGGTTGCTTCTTCCGGTTCACCGTCGGTCAGTTCCAGAAACACCGCTTCCAGGCTCTTGCCATCGGCGGTCAGCTCCTCCAGACTGCCTGCTGCCGCCAGATGCCCTTTGGAAAGGATCAGGATCTGCTGGCAGACTGCCTGCACCTCACTGAGGATATGGCTGGACAGGATGACCGTATGCGCCCGGCCCAACTCCCGGATGAGCTTGCGGATCTCGATGACCTGTGCCGGGTCCAGGCCGACCGTCGGCTCGTCCAGAATGATGAGCCTGGGACTGCCCAGCAATGCCTGTGCAATGCCCACCCGCTGCTTGTAGCCCTTGGAAAGGCTGCGGATGAGCCGGGGCAGAACGGTTTCCAGCCCGGTACGGCGGGCAGCCCTGCACACCTGCTCCTTCCGTTCCGCCTTTTTCACACCCTTCAACTCGGCGGCAAAGGTCAGGTACTCCTGCACCGTCATCTCCGGGTAAAGGGGCGGCTGTTCGGGCAGATAGCCCACACAGGCTTTGGCGGCATCGGCCTCCTCGGGCAAAGGGTGCCCTGCCACCGTCACCTGCCCACTGGTGGCAGAGAGATAGCCGGTGAGGATGTTCATAATGGTGGATTTGCCCGCGCCGTTGGGCCCCAGCAGACCACAGATCTGGCCATCTGCCACGGTAAACGAGACATCGTCCACGGCAAGATGATTGCCATACTGTTTGGTGAGATGAGAAACTTCGATCACGTTCACAACGCTCCTTTCTAAGGCAGCGCAAAGCGCTTTTTGAAGATACTGGTTTATTTTAGTCCGGAAATGTGTTCAAAATAAGGGAACGGCGTGTAGATTACAGAAAGAGAGCTTTTGTGCGGCATAACAACAAAAAACGCCGTCTCCCAAAGGAGACGGCGCTGAAAAGACCAGTAATTACTTACGGCCGAAACGCTTGTTGAAGCGCTCAACACGTCCGCCGGTGTCAACCAGCTTCTGCTTACCAGTGTAGAAGGGGTGGCACTTGGAGCAAACTTCGACGTGGATCTCGGGCTTGGTAGAACGAGTCTTAATGACGTTGCCGCAAGCACAAGTGATGGTGCAGTCAACGTAGTTCGGATGGATACCCTGTTTCATTCTTTTTCACCTCATTTCTGGTTCTGACTTATTGGGGCCATATTATAAATGTATGTGCCCATCACAACCTTCAATATCGGCTACCCCCGCGAGCGGCCTTGGAAACGATTGCCTTAATATTATAGCACAGATCTCAGAAAAAGCAAGAGGAAATTTCAGCTTTTTTCGTGTCGGTTTTATACAGGCTGTACTATGGAGTTTTATCTTAAGTTGATTTTCATTCAACTGTATGCAAGCAGCAAAGATACTCTCTGTTATATCCATTCGTTTTTTCACGTATTGCAGTTTATTTTGAGTTTTTTCACGGAATTACGACCTACATATTATATCACGCCCGGCCCCAAAAAAAAAAAAAACCGCAGGTCCCGACTTCTTGACAAGCCAGCTGCTTCTGATTACAATACGAAAAAAGAGTTCGCAGACGTTCTCTTTGCATATTTCAGCCATCAGCTCCGGGAAAGGATTTTTTCATGGAACCAAAAACAAAACAATATCTGCTCATAACTGTTGTAGGAGTCACGCTTTTTGTAGCGCTGCTGCGGCTTTCTTCCGTTCTGGCATTTGCTGCGCAGCTGGTAGACCTGGTATTGCCCATTCTGGCAGGCGGCATCCTGGCACTTTTTATCAACGTGCCTATGACCGGGCTGGAAAAACGGCTGAAACGCCTGTTCTGCAAGGCCAAAAAACAGCCCTCGGATAAAGTACTCCATCTCCTGAGCTTCTTCATCACCCTGCTGGGTGTTGTGCTGGTGTTGGTGCTGGCGCTGACATTGCTGATCCCGGAGCTGGTGCAGTCTTTTCACAGTCTCTATGTACAGATCGAAGCAAACATCCCCCGCTGGACCGCCTATCTCAGCGCACAGGATGCCGACATGGGGTGGCTGATGAGCTGGCTGGAGGGCATCGACTGGGAGCAGCTGTTTCACAGGGTCACCGACAGCATCGATACCGTGCTGGTCAATGCGGTAGGTGCCGTATCTGCCACGGTAAATATCGTGGTGACCGCATCCTTTGCTCTGATCATCTCTGTTTATATGTCCGTTGGCTCGGAGAGTCTCTGCCACCACGCCCGCACATTGATCTGTGCCTACCTGAAGCCCAGCCACTCCGCCTGGCTGCTGAAGTTCTGCCGACTGTTCCGGCAATCCTTCGCAAACTTTCTGACAGGGCAATGCAGTGAGGCCGTGATCCTTGGCGTTCTCATGGCTCTTGCGTTTTCCGTTTTCAAGATCCCCTACGGCAGCCTGGTGGGAATGCTGACCGCCATCTGCGCCATCATCCCCTACGTCGGAGCGCTGATCTCCTGCGTAGTCAGCGTGTTCCTCGTGCTGTTGGTGGATCCCGTTCTGGCCGTGCGCTGCCTCATTGTTTACCTTGCCGTACAGTTTATTGAAAACCAGTTCATCTACCCCCGGGTGGTGGGAAAATCCGTAGGACTTTCTCCGCTGTACACCCTTGTGGCTGCTATGATCGGCGGAGAGCTCTTTGGCATCATCGGCATCATCTTCTTTATCCCCCTGACGGCGGTGATCATTGAGCTTGTGAAGGAGGATGCCTGCCGACGCATACAGGCAAGAGAGCCCCAGCGATCTGGGCCGTCTGAGTAAAGGGTTTCCCCCAGTGCCGCATCCAGAATCGTGGTGTGCTGCAGCCGACTGCGAGGCCTGCCGACTGTTCCGGTGCAGGTGCGGGATTGATATGCATACAAAAAATACCGCTGCTCTTGTGCATTTCCCCAAATGCAAGAGCAGCGGTATTTTATTGCGCCGTTTTTGTTTTCTTTTGCAGCGCTTCGTGCATATATCCCATCAAAATCAGGATCACCAGCAGATAATACGGAAAAATTGCGATCGTGGTGTGGTTTGCGATCACACCGAACAACGGCGGCATCAGGCAGTTGCCAATATAGGCGCTGGCCATCTGGACCCCAATGATCGCCTGCGACCTGTCCGCACCGAAGCGGCCCGGCGTTGCATGAATGATGCTGGGATAGATTGGAGCACAGCCAAGGCCAACCAGCAGCAGCCCTGTCAGTGTCACTGCTTCCCCAAGCGGCAGAAGAAACGCCGCTATCCCAATCGCGATGATCCCCTGCCCCATACGAACCATCTGGGTATCATCGAATTTTAAGGTCAGGAAGCCGCACAACGCCCGTCCCACGGTGATGCCGACAAAGAAAAGACTGGCAAAGCCGGCGGCGGTCTCCGGCGCAATTCCCCTGTTCAGCACCAGATAACTGCTGGCCCACAGACTGGTGGTCTGCTCCAGAGAACAATAGCAGAAAAATGTGACCAGAACCTCTTTTACGCCGGAGATCCGGAAAATCTGTTTCAGGGTCAGCGCTTCTGCCGGGACCGCTTCCCGCTCCTCGGCATTCGCACCCGATTTCGTTTTCCAGAGCGGGAGGCTCAGCAGAATAATGATCGTCAGCACCATCTGCATCACACTGATGACCCGATACCCCGTCTGCCACCCGGCACGGGAAGAAAGCGCCGCGCCCATGATGTAGGGCCCGACCGAGGCTCCGATCCCCCACATACAATGGAGCCAGCTCATGTGGCGGCTGGCAAAATGGAGCGCTACATAGTTGTTGAGTGCTGCATCCACACTTCCAGCTCCCAGTCCATAAGGGATCGCCCACAGGCACATGGCCCAGAATGAGCTGCTGACAGAGAACCCGAACAGTGCTGCGGCGGTCATGGCCACGCTGATGGCCGTAACACCGCCTGCTCCAAACCGACGGGTCATCCGGTCACTTTGCAGGCTGGAGAGCACCGTTCCTACCGATATGATACAGAAGATCACACCGGAATAGGAGACCGGAACCCCAAATCCCTGATAGATCGAAGGCCACGCAGCCCCCAGCAGAGAATCCGGCAGGCCCAGACTGATAAAAGAAACATAGATCACCGCTAACAGCAGATGGATCATCTTGCATTCCTCCTTTTGATCGATACAATTATATCACAACAGAAGAAATGCCATTAGGATAAATTCCTCAATTTTGTACAACAAAAACGTCAACATCGAAAGCACAGATTCATCATCGCACTTCCGTTCGGATCGTGAACCCATCCGGAAGGTTGGAAATTTCTTTTTTCAGGAACAATGGATAAAAAGTTTCATCCTTTAATTGAGCAATCTCTAACCATTTAAATATATGCGTATCGGTTCCCTCTGTTCGAGTGAACGTGTTTTGCCTTTCCAGCAGGCCAGCATCTGCGGTATCCATCAAAAAATAAATACATATCTCGTGATATCGGAGACCATCTGTATCTTTTGTGAAGAAAGATTGATTCAACCATAATGGCCGGGATATCTTCAGTGAAACACCAAGCTCTTCCCGAACTTCCCGTATCATCGCTTGTTCGGCCGTTTCCTCCATCATCACTCTACCCCCGGGCAGAGAGTAGTACTCTGACGGTTTGTCATGGGACATTGCCAAAATTCTTCCGTTAGAAATTATGATTGCACTCACTCTGTAATTGAACTTTTCATCGCCCATCTTAAAAGAGATATCCACTTTCCATCACGCTCCCACATTCATTCTTATTCGTACATCCGCCCCTATTTTACCAGCAATAAGAGAACATAGAAATTTCTTCAATCAAAAACGCCAGCGTACCATGTTTTCGCAACACGATACGCTGGTGTCTTATTGTTCTGCTGTTACCCAGCCTTCGGTGTGAGCCATCCTTTTACAGTGTCCGCATCGACCTTGCTTGCTTTTGCAATCTGCTCAATCGATACACCCTGTTCATAAAGGCTCTGTGCCATCTCAACTGCCATTTCTTTTCGGCTTTCTACTCTCAGCTCTTCCATAGCCTTGCACATTTCGCTCAACATGCTTTCGGGGCGATCCAACTGCTTACAGTATCAACATCATAGCCAAGAAGGTCTGCGATTTCTTCTACGGAATTTCCCTTCCGACTGAGTTTCAAGGCAGTGTTTTTTGCCTGTTCCATTTTACCGATTTCTACGCCTTCAGCTTTTCCCTCGGCATAGCTTTCAACTCTCAATTCTTCCATAGCCTTGCACATACTGCCCACTCCTTTCGGGTTTTCTTTCAAGTAGCGCGTTCGTTCTGCCATCAGGTCAAAGTTCATATCCTCTGCACTGGTACAATTGAAATCGTGCATCAGTCTTCCGATGTCCGAATCGCCACGGTACTCGCCATTCACATACAGAATATGAGTTCCGTCTTCAAATGGCTCTCCTAATGTCAGGTTCATGTTCTGAACGACATATACAGGTTTTCCGGCCTTATAGTAATCTTTTTCCGTAATGAAAATGACATAGGTATCCGGCAGTTCTCGGTAATCCTGATCCTTGTCCAGATTTTCCACATCCATCACGCTGGAATGATATCTTGCCTAGTGCGGGTCAGCTCCATTGTCAGAGCGCTGAAGGTCTTCCTGATGATGCCGTTCACGCTTCTGTGCTTCGGTTTCCTGCAACTTCCCTCACCTCCTGTTTCTATTGTTTATTTTATCATAGAGCAGTCATTTTATCAACCATCGTTCAACCGCATTAGTTGACGCTAATATAGTTCTGTACCATCATGTGCGTCACCTTCTCCGTCTGCACAATTCCCTGTTCGTTGGAAAATCTAATAAATAATCGCATCGTCTGTTCGTAGCTTCCAATCGTCTTTTGGCTCAACCCCTTCAATTCACAGTGCTCTATGAACAGCTCCACATCACGTTCCAACATAAAAACAACCTCCTGGATCATCTGCCACCCCAATGAATCCAGAAGGTTTATCGCTACGGAAGGTTTCTGTTTATCACTACGGAATCCATAATTCTATAATTCCATAGCGATAAACATTTTTCAC
>ENA-UALE01000662-UALE01000662.1-human-gut-metagenome-genome-assembly--contig:-NODE-662-length-9617-cov-10.135955_pt1 | contig 9617 bp, 10 predicted proteins | sample MGYA00243697_ERZ654462 | MGnify/ENA primary metagenome ERZ654462 (study PRJEB26926, sample SAMN06164625) | human gut metagenome | biome: ENVO:00009003; feature: ENVO:2100002; material: ENVO:00002003... | reverse complement strand
GAGATGAGCGCTAGTCTCGTGGGCTCGGAGATGTGTATAAGAGACAGTTATTAATAGTATTTAATGATTGTACAAAGTACATGTTTTCGATATTGATTGTTACAACCCCAAGTGACATTGTTCTTCCATGATTTAAGCTCCTAGCCAGAAGATTCGGGCGATAATTATTATCTTTAGCAACCTGCAATATTCGTTCCTTAGTGTCCTTTGACACACTTCCACCATTTAATGCTCTAAGAACTGTCGTTCTGGAAACACCACACTGCTCTGCTATCTGATTTACTGTAATTGCCATATCCGTACCCCCGTATATTTCTAGTCAGAGTATACCATAATCGCCTGTTATCATCAATGAACTCACGATTTTCTCAGGATTCACTATATATTCCTGTTACTGATTTATTCTTAATCTAACCACATTAAATGATAATGGTTTTAATACTACTTTCGCCTCCCCATTGCCCAGTTTCACATTGTCAACTGTTTCCGGTTTAACAGCATCATGCTGAAATTGATTTGTCATTTTTTTATCTGCTGCTGTCATACCGATACTTTCGATTACACTATCTACTTTAAAATCCGACAATTGAAGTGACACTTTCTGTTTATTATCTTCATCACGATTTACTGCAAAAAAGACTAACTCTCCATCCTCATCATTCCATACAACAATAGAATCTACATAAGGCACATTGTTAAATTCTTTACAGTCATATACTGGCCCAGTACTCGAGACATTTAAAACTATCCCCTTAGCGTAATTTGCGAAATAATAAAATGGATAATATATAGTCTGTAACCAATGCCCCCCACCCTTTTCTGTCATAATACATGCACTTATATTAGTAAGAAGTGATTGGCATGCGATTTTAATTGCATCTGCATTTCTAATTATTACCATCTGCATCTCTGCAAACAATAACGCATCTTCAAGGGTGTAAATCTGTTCACTGATTGCGGGTGCTATCTGCCATGGTTTCTCATCAATTTCATTATTTACAGTATTGCTTGGCACAGCCCATACGCCCCACTCATCAACGCTAAACTTCATATCTTTTTTAGAACGTTTTTTTTGCTTGATAACCTGTGCAACAGATCTAATAGTATGAATATACTCTTCCATATCAACCGATTGTGCCAGAAAAGTTTTTGTTCCCTTTTCCTGTCCTGCATAATACTGATGCAGTGCCAGATAATCTGCAACATCATAAGTTTTATCCAATACTTCCATATCCCACTCAGGATATGTATCCATACTTGACAGAGAACTTCCGCATACAATCAGTTCAATATCAGGATCTATCAACTTCATAACCTTTCCGGTCTCAGCCGCAATCTTTCCATACTCTTCCGCTGATTTGTGTCCTATCTGCCAGCTTCCGTCCATCTCATTCCCCAAACACCACATTTTTATTCCGTATGGCTCATCTACACCGTGAGATTTACGCATGTCACTATACTGTGTTCCGCTAGGAAAATTACAGTATTCAAGATAATGTGCAGCATCTTCAACACCCCGTGTTCCTAAATTTACCGTAAAAATAGGATTAACATTTGTTTTTTTTGCCCATTTCATAAACTCATTTGTACCGAATTCATTTGTTTCAATTGACCTCCATGCAAGATCAAGTTTATGCGGTCTCTTTTCTTTAGCCCCAACACCATCCTCCCAATGGTATGCAGAAACAAAATTACCACCTGGATAACGTACTGTTGTTACATTCATTTCTTTTACGCGATCAATCACATCCTGCCTAAAGCCGTCTTCATCAGCATTCTTGTTGTCAGGTTCATATATTCCAGAATATATGACTCTTCCCATATGCTCAAGAAAAGAGCCAAACAATCTAGAATCTACTCTGTCAATTTGAAATTCTTTATTACATACTACTTTTGTAGTTTCCATCTTCCTCAACTCCTATCCTTTTAATCCACCACTGCTCATGCCTTCAACAAAGTACTTCTGTCCAAACATATAAAGTACAAACATCGGCAGTAATGAAACAAGTGCTCCTGCAAAAGCAGCACCATATTCAATAGTATTTTGTCCTATAAATAATGCTAATCCATTTGCAAGTGTTCTCATTTCTGTACTGCTTGTAACAATCATCGGCCATAACAGATCATTCCAAGAGCCATTAACACTTAAAATAACCAATGTTATTACCGCTGGTTTTACCTGCGGAAGCATAATTTTCCAGAATATTCCAAATTCCGACAGGCCATCAATTCTGGCTGCCTCTGCCATTTCTTTCGGTATCCCCGTAAACGCAGCTCTCATCATAAATATTGATCCAGCAACTGCCACTCTCGGAATTATAAGTCCCCAATAAGTGTCATACATTCCCATCTTGTATACAACAAGGAATAACGGAACCATAATTACCTGAAAAGGAACCATCATTGTTGCCAATGTCATCAAAAATGTTCCTGTTTTACCTTTAAATTCATAAAATGCATATGCATATCCAGCCATACTATTTACGACAACAGCTAAAGCAGTTGTTACACCTGCATATATTACAGAGTTTGCGATATAACGAATAATGTTAATTCGCCCCTGCACGTCCACAAAGTTTTCAAGTGTAAATGTTTTAGGAATAAATGTAGGTGGCCATGAAATGATCTCTCTTTCTGTCTTGAAAGCACTAAATGTCATCCAAATGACCGGCACTAAAACCAGCAAAGCAATTATGATCAATATCAAAGCAACCGGTACATTAAAGAATACTTTCCCAATACTTATCGTCTTTTTCTTTTTCATACCGTTAGTCCTCCTTTACCATTCTTCTATACATCAAGACAGTAATGAACATAATAATAATGAAAAGTACTACCGACATTGCCGATGCATATCCCATGCTTGAATTTGATGAAAACGCTCTTGAATATATATAACTAACAGTTGACTCTGTAGTATAATTTGGTCCGCCGTTTGTCGTTACATATATGATATCAAAAATCTGAAGAGCACCTGCAAATCTGGTCATCATGATATACCAGAATGTAGGCCGTATGGAAGGAACTGTTATATGTAAAAACTGAAGAATTTTTCCCGCCCCATCCATTTGAGCTGCTTCAAATAATGAAGGTGATACCTGCTGGATTGCAGTAACATATATTATTGTCGAAATACCAAAGCTTCTCCATATTGATATAAACGAGATTACAAATATTGTAAGTCCCGGAGTATTCATAAAATTAATTTTTCCTAATCCCATTGACTGTAAAGCAGCCGTTATAAAGCCTATATTTGAATGTAAAATCATTCTCCACATAATACCTATTACAGTTGCAGAACAAATAACAGGGAGAAAGTACACTGCACGTAAAAACTTATTTCTCTTATTATTTTTGCTAATAAATGCTGCTATTACCAAGGCCCCTAATACTTGCACAGGTACCTCAATGCCTGTAAAAATCGCAGTAACCTTTAAACTGTTTATAAAGCGTGGATCATGAAATGCTTCTACAAAATTATCCCATCCTACGAATGTAGCATGATTCATCGTAATAGGGACATCAAAAAAGCTTAAACCAAATGCCATAATTAAGGGAATTATATTGAATAATATCAATAAAATTATTGAAGGAGCGATAAAAACATATGCACTTCGGGATGGTCTATTCCAATACTTTCTTATTTTTTCCATCTATTACTTCAACCTTTCTATTGAAAGGGCGACCTTTTATTAAAGCCGCCCCTTCTTTTGCTATTTATGTTTCCTGCTATTTGTTGTATTTATCAACTATCTTCTGGGTCGATTTCTGAGCTTTTGCTAACGCATCTTCAACCGATGAATTACCAAATGCCACTGAGTTGATCATCTCTGGAATAACATCTGATAATACAGAATTAATGCCAGGGAAGTTTGAATCAACTATAAAATCTGTAGGAGCTTCCGGATTAGCTGCCGACATGGCGCTCAGTTTCTTATTAGCCTTATATTCTTTGTTATTTTGAACTGAATATGTATATGCCGGGAATCCATTCTGAAGAGACCACTCTAAAGCAGGACTGCTTCCATCTTTATCCTGGGTATTCCACCACTCGATGAATTTATAAGCAGCTTCTTTTTCGGCATCACTTGCTGCTGTTGTAATACCAAATCCAATAACCTCAACAGAATTCATATCTCCTGCATCGCCCTGTGGAATAAGCCCGATACCATAATCCACCCCGGCAGTGTCAAGTCCTGCTGTTACCCAAGGACCTCCAACAGTAATTCCAACCTGTCCAGCACTCATCATTGAATCCGTATCTGCTTCAAGAGGATTATCGCCATCGTCCACCATATCTTTGTACATGTTAAGGAAATTCTCATATCCCGCATTATTTTCAAAATTAGCCTTCCACGTTCCATTATCATCAGTAACAGCCAATCCCCCAAATCTCTGCATAATGTGTGCAATTTGGTAGGCATAATCATAAGAAATTCCTGAGCCGTAAATATTTTGGGTTGAATCAGAAATCTTTGCTGCATCCTGCTGCCACTCATCCCATGATGTAGGAGGTGTCTCAGGGTCAAGACCAGCCTTTTTAAACAGATCTTTGTTCCAGTACATATAGTATCCAACTACCTGGAATGGGACGAAATATGTTTTATCACCATCAGAACAATAATCCAAATATGACTGAATAAAATCATCCTTATTCAAATCTGTCTTATCAAACACATCACTAACATCCTGCAAATAGTCCCCATATGTAAATCTGTAAGCACTTGAGCTAAGAATCATTGTTGGCCCTTCGCCAGCTGCAAATGCTGTTGATAACTGGCTGTCAAAATCTGATGAAATATCCATCTTTACTTTGATTCCATCAGTATTTTCCTTATTAAATTTATCAACCATCTTTACCAGCATATCTCCATCAGCTCCGGTAAAGCTATTCCAGAAAGTAACTGTTGTCCCTTTTGATGAATCTGATTTCTTATTTTTTGCATTACCTGTTGATCCACCACAGGCTACAAGTGATGTAACCATCATTGCCGCCAATCCCAATGCCATAAACTTTTTAAACTTATTCATATATCCTCCATTCTGAAATATGTCCAATTATTCTGCTTCGTCAAGCAAATAACCTTCAACTATTCTTGCTGCGTCGTGTTGTACACGTGTACATTTATCTTGTAAATTAAATATATTACCTGTTCTTGTTAATGTCAATATTCTTTTGCATTTTTGTCTGTAGTGTCATATTTCCCATTAGTTTTTTGTGCATTTTTACTATTTGCAATATTTGTACTCGTGTTCATTTCAGAAAATTAAAATCTCTGTGTAAAGTATTATATTATTCTTCGCAATATTCTAGGAAAATGCATCCATAATTGCCTGCTTATAAACATCATACGATTTTTGCTTCGACATCCACAGGTGTCAGTTTAAACAGCACGCAATCAAAAACTATATATATAACAACTGACTGACCAAAAAAGATAGTACAAGATGGGTATCAGATGCTTCTGATTCAATAATATAGTCTTATTTTCGTCACCACCACGCTTGAAATATGCCCTGACTTGAGCTCACGAAAACTGAAATGAAATTGATTGAATAATTATTCTCCTGAGAATTTCCTGATTATTTTATACTATATAGAAAACGAATATTTTTAGAATTGATTATGTAGATTGCGGTTTGAAATTTTCCAGATGGTTTACTGCATACAAAAATGCAGATGCGGAAAGCTGATTCCGCAAATGATTTGAAATTTTCCAGATGGTTTACTGCATACCTACAACAGGGAACGCTCCCCGTTTGCAGTAATTCCACTGGAAAAGTAACCGCCTGTTTACTCCTCGATTCCGGCAAGTGCCGTCAGTTTTTCCTTTGTAAAATGATTAAAGACCGCAATCGTACGCCCTACAAGGATCACGGCAAGCACCGTTCCGATCCCGATACCATGCAGCCGCCCGGTGCAGACCAGACTGATCACAATCGTAATTGTCACGTTGAGCACATCAAAACAGTTCTTCGTAAATCCGACACTTCTGTGAATACAATCCGCAATCGCCTGTACGATTCCATCGCCAGGATTAATAATCCTGCAATATAGATCAATACGCGATAGATCATTGATTTTTTCATAGAATAATTTCCCTTTCTTCTATAACCTATTATGCACTTTTTTATTTATTTTTCAATGCCTGAGATTCCTTCTTGTTTTACTTGACATTTTGTATTGTTTGTATTATTGTAACTAATACAAAATATTGTATGATATTTATGGAAGGAGAAAACATGGTAATTTCCATCAATGATGCCTCCGAGATTCCGATCTACCAACAGATCCGCAATCAGATCGTGCTCGGCATTTCGGACGGGCGGCTTGCTCCGGGCGAACAGCTTCCCACCGTGCGGGCACTGGCAGAGGAGATCGGTATCAACTCCATGACCGTCAGCAAAGCCTACACCCTCTTAAAACAGGAGGGCTACATCTACACCGACCGCAGAAGCGGTGCCCGCGTGCGGCAGGAATTTGAAACGAATAAAGAATTGTCGGAAAAATCCCAGGAACTGCTGCGCCAGATCATTTCCGAAGCGAAAGTAAGCGGCATGACGCAGACAGAATTTTTCGACTTATGCAAACGCATCTATAAGGGGTGATTGTTATGATTATGAATATTATCTTTTTTGCAACCATGTATCCGATCGTCTTTATCATGCTGTTTTTATTTTCCACACAAAACAAGTATGAGAACGGACGCCTGTTTGCCGTAAACATGAAAAAAGAATGGATAAAAGATGCCACCGTCGCAGACATCCGGCAAAAATTTAAAAAGGAAATGCGTTACTACGCCATTCTCCTTGCGATTGTTCCATTTGTAAGTCTGCTGACCTCCCATATGTCCATTCAGCTTACCATCTGGATGTTCTGGCTTCTGGCAGCGATTTTTCTGCTTTCCCTGCCGATCATGCGTGCGAATCACCGGTTGAAAACATGGAAAACGCAAAACCATCTGTACGAAGACCGGCAGCCAGAACATTATGTGGAATTAAAACAGGCTGGCTCCGTAAGAAAAGTCCGGTTTCTCCCGTTTTTCCTGCCAAATATCATCAGTATTGCAAGTGCCCTGTTGCTGCTTCCAAAGTCCAGCGGGCTTGGGATTTCCTGTCTGATCGGTGCCTCCTGCGGGCTGGTCTTCTGGCTTGCAGCTGTATGGATAGACCGCCAGCCGGTTTCCGTCATCAGTACGGACAGTGACGTGAATATCAATTATGCACGCGCAAAGAAAAACCTCTGGAAGAACTTCTGGCTGATCTCCTGCTGGCTGAACACGGCACTGATCCTGTTTCTGGAGATCCTTACCCTGTCTGCCAGACACATGGGAATATGTTCCATCGCCGGCATGATTGTTTATACACTGCTTTTACTCCTGCTGTGCATTTTCTGCATGATAAAGCTGAAAAAAATTGACCGGAGCTATGCACAAAAACGGAATCTGACCAGCGATGAAAATGATGACAGAAACTGGATCGGCGGCATCCTCTACTACAATCCATCCGATCCCCATACGATGGTAGAACAGCGCGTCGGCATCGGGACAACGGTAAATATGGCCACATCCCTCGGAAAAGGACTTACTATTTTCAGTGCCATTATGATGCTTTCCTGCCCTCTGTTATGCATATGGCTGATTCAGGAGGAATTTACTCCCATTGATCTGGTGATCCAAAACCACACACTATGTGCACAGCATCTGAAAACAGATTATCAGATTCCGCTTAGTGAAATCAAAGATCCCACACTTCTTACCGCAAGTGATCTGCCAGACTGGACCAGAACATACGGCACCAGCATGGATACATTGGAAAAAGGCACATTTACCATCTCCGGAGGGGAGGATGTCAATGTTTTCTTAAATCCAAAAAATGATGCGTTTCTCCAATTTTCCGCAAATGGGAAAACTTACTATATGGGCGGTGTAGACGATACCCAGACAAAGGGGATTTATGAAGAACTGCTGACCCATTAGGTCCGCAGTCTTTATTGGAAGGTCGCAAGACTTTTTATATCATACGTCCCCTGTATGACTGGATTTACTGATAAAAGAAGACATCTCTGTTCCGAAAAATTTAATGAACCGGTATATTCACAAAACGTATGTTTCAGAATCTGCAGATGAAGAACTTGAGTTTGATTAAACCTTGTAAAAATGGTGGCTGATTTATTGACCATCGCAAAAAATTGAAAAACTTACACCATCACTTCACAAACTTTATTCAAATTTTATTTCAGGTAAACTTAAATTAGGATGTGGGACATATGGAGCTTTTTCTTTCGACTATGTCCCACATTTTCCTTTTGTTGGGACATATGCAGATTTTCTTTTGACTATGTCCCACATTTTCCTTTTGTTGGGACATATGCAGATTTTCTTTCTGATTATGTCCCGTTTTTGGATTTCTGTGGGAGGTTCCCTCGCCTTTTTTTTGCATATGTCCTGCTTTCGGATTTCTGTGGGAGGTTCCCTCGCCTTTTTTGCATATGTCCTGCTTTCGGATTTCTGTGGGAGGTTTCCTCGCCTTTTTTTGCATATGTCCTGCTTTCGGATTTCTGTGGGAGGTTTCCTTGCCTTTTTTGGCATATGTCCCACCTTTTAATACCGCCACAAAATCTTTATCAGATGATACTTATTTGTTTATCAACATACCCTGTATATAAATTTCCAGAGCAAAATACTCTCATTTTCCTGCCTTTCAGAATTATTTAAAATGATAAGTAATTAACTTTTGCACAATTGCAGTATCCAGCGGCTGCTCCATAGTCTCATATGTTGTAATCAGCCGATCTCCCGGATATATCCCATTTCTCGCATACATATGTAACTTATCCGCGGCATTCTTTGCATATTCAGGCAAGTCCATCTTCCCAAAATGTTCCCAGTAAATTTCTTTTCCTGTCAGCGGATGAAGAATTGTAAAATCCGGATAAAACACTGCCTTCCCGATTTTTAATTCACACTCATAACGGTATGCAATTTTTTTCATATACAAATTCATTGCAATCAATGCTTCTGACTTGGATCGTACATATTCATTTTTACAGCTTTTATACTTCAATTGTTCGGGATAATTGGGATTTTTAGGATAGGAAGTATCACTCCATATAAGTTCTTCCTGCGTAACCATCTGATAGAATGGACAGAGCAATTCCTGATATGCCGGATCTTCTGAAAGAAACCTGTCCGACTTTTTATTTTCACCAACTGCATGTCGTTGATAAAGTTCTAATGCATACAGTTCTTTTTTACACTCTGTCTGTTTTTCCAATAAGAATCTTTTGTATGCCAACTGCTGTGCATATTCTCTGTGTTTCTTTGGAATATACGTCTGTGTGTGACCGTCACTGTGAAACCATTTCACCCGGTTTCCATTGTGAACACAAATAATTTTTCCATCAGGAAGATGCAATAGTTCTTCACTGATTTGTTGTAATTCTTTCGTAAGCCTTCTCTTCTCCGAAAGAGTCTGATGATAAATTGTTATAAAAACCTCTCCTTTCTGTGCATTAATATGACGTTATTAAAACACAACTTCATTCTCATGTAAAGTAAATTTTTATATTTTTTTAACAATGGGATATATCTGTCTCTTATACACATCTCCGAGCC
>ENA-UALE01000650-UALE01000650.1-human-gut-metagenome-genome-assembly--contig:-NODE-650-length-9712-cov-4.577716_pt1 | contig 9712 bp, 4 predicted proteins | sample MGYA00243697_ERZ654462 | MGnify/ENA primary metagenome ERZ654462 (study PRJEB26926, sample SAMN06164625) | human gut metagenome | biome: ENVO:00009003; feature: ENVO:2100002; material: ENVO:00002003... | reverse complement strand
CGAGATGAGCGCTAGTCTCGTGGGCTCGGAGATGTGTATAAGAGACAGGATAATACAGAACCAGGACAGGTGGCTGTGATCACTTATACTTACAATGATGTGGTACTGGGAACGGCATCCCTGGACTTTACGGCAGCGGAAAAGGGCAGTAGTGTCTTCCGGGAAAATACGGCAGAGACCACGGAGTCTGCAGAGGAAAGCGGTGCAACCGATGAAACGCAGTCAGGCACAACGACCACAGAGGCAGACAATACAGAGACAACCGAAACAGCAGGAGATAACACCGGAAACAATGGTGGAATTCCAACGGTTGCACAGGAGACATCCCCGGAGGAGGAAAACAGCACTTCCGGCGGTCCTGCGGTTATTTTCATTAATGTGGTAAAAGTATTTTTCTGTATCGTGGGAATTGCGGTATTGATCTTCCTTGCACTGTTATTACGTACGTTTTTCAAGAATTATCATTTTGCCCACCGCAGTACCCGCCTGACCTGGAGATTTAACCGCAGAAGAAATCGTTCCAGATCCCGGTATCGTTCGGTGGATCAGGACCTTCGTAACCGACGCAAAGAAGCAATCCGACAGGCGAAAAAACGTCAAAAGCCCAAGAAGTCATCCCACTTTCGTGGGTAGTATTCCGAAGGGGAGATTTCCATACATTTTGCCCAGTTTGATTTTGACATATCAATGGGTACTATGGTACACTGAATAAGAAAAAAGTGGGGTAGTATACCCGGGGGAATGAGAAGCTTAGGATAAGAAAAGGTTAAGGGAGCGAAATACCTTGGATAAGAGTGAATATAAATTAAGAGCGGAAGAAATCAAAGACCTGATCAGCCGTGGGGAGTATGCGCAGGCTGCGGAGATTGCGGATACCATTGACTGGCGCAGAGTCAAAAGTGTTATGATGCTGTGCACCATTAGTGACCTTTACAAGATCAATCGAAGATACGAGGATGCCAGAGATATGCTGCTTCTGGCATATGAACGCCGTCCGGGAGGAAGGACGATCTGCTATTCTCTGTGCGAACTTTCCATTAAAATGGAAGAGTATGTACAGGCTATCGAGTATTACAAAGAGTTTGTGCAGGTAGCGCCCAAGGATCCCGGCAGATATATTTTGCAGTACAAATTATATGAGGCGCAGGATGTCAGTCTGGAAGAGCGCATTGCTGTTCTGGAAGAACTGAAAAAGAGAGATTACAGAGAAAAATGGGCATATGAGTTGGCTTATCTATATCATAGAGTAGGACTTGCTGCCAGATGTGTAGAGGAATGTGATGAGCTGATCCTTTGGTTTGGCGAGGGCAAATACGTTATCAAGGCAATGGAGCTGAAAATGCTCCATCAGCCGCTAACACCGGAACAGCAGGAAAAATACGATCATCGTTTTGACGCACCCGGTACGCAGCAGTATTCTCAGAATTATGCGCAGGATCCCGGTTATGGACAGAACGAAACTTATGATCCGAATCAGGGCTATGTGCAAGACGGAAGTTACGACCCGAATCAGGGCTATGCACAGGGCGGAAGTTATGACCCGAACCAGGGCTATGCACAAGACGGAAGTTATGACCCGAACCAGGGCTATGCACAGGATGGAAGTTATGACCCGAATCAGGGCTATGCACAGGATGGAAGTTACGATTCCAATCCGGACAATGTGCAGGAGGGGGCTTATGATCAGGTGATTGATGACACCAGAGTCTATGAACCGGTGCAGCCGGTACAGCCCCAGCAGGCACCCGCGCAGCCGGCGGAAGATGATTTCGACATTCATGTGAAGACCATGGATGTGGGACAATATAATACGATCAATCTACAGGCAGAACTGGCAGCAGGCCTGCGGGAGGTACTGAGTGAGGACCATGCGAAGGAGACTTCGGATTCCATTACCCGTTCTATCGTGGCACCCATGATCAATCCCGGGGATTCCGATACGGAGTCTCTGGACTATCCGGAGATCGCAGATGTCAGTGAAGACGATCTGGAGCCGGAGACGGAGCAGATGGAGAGCTCGGAAGTATTCTTTGGGGAGACCGGAGAAATCGGCGATCTGTCACAGGTGCCCCAGGTAGAGACGGAAGAGATTCTGCCTGAAGAGCCTGTTGTTGCAAGAAGAACCGATGTAGTACCGGAGCTATCCGAAGTACAGAAGACACCGGAAGTACAGGAAATCGTGAAGGAACCGGAAACACAGAAAGTACCGGAAGCTCCCGTAGAGCCACCCAAGGAACTGGCCGATGTGTTGGCACAGGAATCCGACGGTCAGATCAGCCTGGTAATGCCGGAGGCAGAGAGCATTGAGAAACAGATCACCGGCCAGATGAATATCGAGGATATTCTGGCAGAGTGGGAACGCAAGAAGAAGGAGAACCTGGAGAAGAGAGAAGAAGAGGTTCGCCAACATGTATTACAGCAGACCGGAGCCATGTTCACGGAGTTTGAGCAGGCGGTAAGAGACGGATTGCTGGAAAAACTGGAAAAAGAAAAAGCTGCGGACACGGCAGATACCGTGGCAGAAGATACAATAGATACCGATGAGGTAGAAGAGCTGGAAGAGATCACGGAAGAGCCTGCCACAGAGGAACCCGTGGAAGAACTGACGGAGGCTGCTCCTGCAGAGGAAGCGGAACAAGAGCCTGTAGAAGAGCTTCCGGAAGAGGATACTGTAGAAGAACTCGCGGAAGAACCTGCATATGAGCCGGAAGCAGAAGAATTTGAGGAACCTGCGGAACCGGAAGCAGAAATCTATGAGCAGGAAGAAATCATAGACGAGGAACAGGCAGAACCGGAAGAAGCAATGGATGACGAGCCTGTAGAGGAGCCCACGGCGGAAGCAGTAGAATCGGTAGATGAGGAAACAGCCAGCGAAGAGATAGAACTGACGGCTGAGGAAACGCCGGAAGCCGGGGAAGCACCGGAACAGCCGGAGCGCCCCGCAGTAGAGCGAGACAAAGCAAAGGTTCGTGCGCTTACCAGAGAAGAGAGAGAGCTGTACGCACCCTTTATCCAGAGCAGATCTGCCAGAGAGCAGTTAGTCAAGGCCATTGATAATATCAGTCTGGCAGCCTACACCGGCAACGTGATCATCACTGGAGAAGAGGGTATGGATACCTTATCTCTGGCGAAGAACATGGTTCGCGAAATTCAGGCAACCGACAGCAATTTCTCCGGAAAAGTGGCAAAGATCTCTGGACATGCATTGAATAAAAAGGATACTGCAGATACCTTATCCAAGCTGAAAAACGGCGCGCTGATCATTTGCAAGGCATCCGAAATGAACGATGCTACGGCAAATGTACTTCACAAGGCATTGCAGCAGGAGAGTCAGGGAATCGTAATTATTCTGGAAGATACGAAGAGGGATATTGATAAATTCCTCGAGAAACATGAAAAATTGAGAGAGTGCTTTACCGCACGAATGGATGTGGAAGCCCTCAGCAATAACACACTGGTGGCATTCGGCAAACAGTATGCACGGGAGATGGAATACTCTATTGACGAACTCGGAGAGCTGGCATTACATACCAGAATCGAAGATATGCAGACGATAGATCATGTGGTTACAGTAGTGGATGTGAAGCAGATTGTGGATGAAGCAATCAATCATGCAAATAAAAAGACATTGAAGCATTTCTTCGATGTACTGTTCGCCAAGAGATATGACGATGAGGATATGATCATCCTCACCGAGAAAGATTTTGTATAACTATTCAGAGCCATGTAAATGTTGGCAAATGGGTGTCGAATGCTTGCATTCGTAAGACCATTTGACAATATTTATAGGGCGAAGTAACCACATTCGCAAAAGGAAAGCATTGCAAATGCGGTTTTGCGAATGGGATTCTGAACAGTTAAATTTTATAGCGGGAGGCGCGGCCATGACGAAGGAGAAGGTATTTATTTCCGAAGCAGATCAGTATCTTTTTGCCCAGGGGACCCATTATGATATTTACAAAAAACTGGGTGCACATCTGTCGGTGGAAGACGGCGTGCAGGGAGTCTATTTCGGAGTATGGGCACCAAATGCAGCACAGGTGAATGTCATTGGCACATTCAATGAATGGAATGAGGAATCCCATCCCATGCAGAAGCTGGGAGAAGGCGGTATCTGGGGGCTGTTCATTCCCGGCGTGGAAGAGGGAACGATGTATAAGTTCCTGATCTATGCAAGGGATGGCAGAAAGCTCTACAAAGCCGATCCTTTTGCCAATTATGCGGAGTACCGGCCGGGCACTGCATCTATCGTTACCGATATTACAGGCTTTGACTGGAGAGATTCCAAGTGGATGGAAGCCCGGGACAAAAAGGATATGAATAAAGAGCCTATGGCGATCTACGAATGCCATATCGGTTCTTTTATGAAGCATCCTAACAACGGTACCGCCGAAGGATTCTACAATTACCGGGAGTTTGCGGACCGGATCATAGAATATCTGAAGGAGATGAAGTATACCCATGTAGAACTGATGGGTATTGCAGAGCATCCGTTTGACGGTTCCTGGGGATATCAGGTGACCGGCTACTATGCACCGACTTCCCGTTACGGAACGCCGAAAGATTTCATGTACCTGATCAACGAACTGCACAAGGCCGGAGTCGGCGTGATTCTGGACTGGGTACCTGCGCATTTTGCAACTGATGCCCATGGCTTGGCTGAATTTGACGGTCAGTGCATTTTTGAACATCCCGATCCCCGTCTGGGAGAGCATCCCGAATGGGGAACCAAAATCTTCAATTACGGCAAAAATGAAGTAAAGAACTTCCTGGTAGCCAATGCCTTGTTCTGGCTCAGAGAGTTCCATGTGGACGGCATCCGTGTAGATGCGGTGGCATCCATGCTATATCTGGATTATGGTAAAAAAGAAGGTGAGTGGCTGCCGAATAAATTCGGTGGCAACAAGAATCTGGAGGCCATTGAGTTCTTCCACCATCTGAATTCTGTCATCCGTGGAACGTATCCCGGATTTGTGACAATTGCCGAGGAATCCACGGCGTGGCCGAATGTGACCAGTGATATCGGAGGCGAGGGATTAGGCTTCTCCTTTAAATGGAATATGGGCTGGATGCATGATTTCTGTGAATACATGAAGCTGGATCCTCTGTATCGTAAGGGCAATCATTACGCTATGACCTTTGCCATGAGCTACAATGACAGTGAGAACTACATTCTGCCCCTGTCTCATGACGAAGTGGTACATCTGAAGTGTTCCATGGTAAATAAGATGCCAGGTTATACTGCGGATAAATACGCAAATCTGCGTGTGGGCTATACCTACATGTTCGGACATTCCGGCAAAAAGTTGCTGTTCATGGGACAGGATTTCGGACAGGAGCGTGAGTGGAGTGAAGAGCGCGAACTGGACTGGTATCTGTTAGGTGAGAAGCTGAATCAGGGCGTACATACCTATGTAAAGGAACTGTTGGAACTGTACCGCAAGTATCCTGCAATGTATGAGATCGACAATACCTGGGACGGTTTCGAGTGGATGAATGCGGATGATGCAGAACACAGCACCTATTGCTTTGTGAGAAAATGTTCCAGCGGCAAGAACAATCTGCTGTTTGTATTGAATATGACTCCGATGAAATGGGAGAATTATACCGTACCCGTGCCGAAAAAGAAGAAATATAAGCTGCTGCTCAACAGTGATGAGGAACGTTTTGGCGGCTGGGGCAATGAGATTCCCGCAGAGATCATGGCAGAGAAAAAGCCTTACCATTACAAGGATTATTCTATCAGCTTTGATCTGCCCCCTTATGGAGCTGCTGTATTTCTGTTCTAAGTCCGGTTAAGAAATTATAAGAAACGACCGAAATAAAAGATGAGTGTGACCAAAAGGTGCACTCATCTTTTTTCTTAACGATTCAGAGACATGTAAATATCACTAAGGCCTCTTTGAATGCTTGCATTCGTAAGAGGATTTAGTGATATTTATAGGGCGATATAGCCTCAATGGGCAAAAGGAAAGCTCTGAAAGAGCGATTTTGCGAATGAGTCTCTGAATAGTTATTTCAAGAGTTATTACCAGGAAGGACGACAAGCGTGAAGATAACATTTCAGAATCAGACGGTAACTGATACAGAAAATAGAACAGAAAGTATCCAGACGGAGAAAAATACCTGGGGCAGAGATAAAATACAGCGCAATAAAAAAAGTGTGAATGCAAATACTTTTGGAGCCGTATACGAGAGTGGGCAGATCCCAATGCCTGTGGGAAATGAAGAGAATAATAAGGGAAAATCCCTGATTGAACTGCAGCAGGATGCCGGGAACACCAATGTGGCATTACAGCAGGATTACATGACACTACTGTCACATACTATGTCCCAGGAGGATTATGCGAAGGCTTGTGAGGACGGATTTGACCCCAGAGAACTGGATCAGGATACCGCAGTTACCATCGTGGACAGGATCAAAGCAGAACTGGTGCGTTCCGGACAGAACATTGCCGGATACACGGACGACATAGATCTGGACACCCTGGCGGCAGCTGTGGGCAGCGATACACTGGCACAAAGTATTGAAGAACAGTTCCGGGCAACGGATATACCTCTGACTCCTGAAAATGTAGATGAATTAAAAACCGCCTGGGAGCTGGCATCTTCTCTGCAGCAGCCCCAGGAAGGCGAGGTCGGGTATCTTGTAGATAATGGATTGGAGCCGGAGATCTGGAACTTGTATGTGGCAGAGAACAGCGGTGCGAAAGTACAGCAGAATACCGTACCGCAGGAATTGCAGGACCAGATGGATAAGGTGATCACGGATGCCGGCCTGCCGGTCAATGATGAGAACCGCCAGAAAGCGCAGTGGCTGGTGGGAGCAGGTTTGCCGCTGACAACGGATACCTTGCAGCAGCTGGCAGAACTGGATACGATTGACTATCCCGTCAGTGAGGATGCTTTTGCACAGGCAGCGGCATCGGCACTCGCGGAGGGGAAATCCCCTGTTCATGCGAATTTGGCACGGCAGGAAAATATATACGAGAAAGCCACAGAAATGGTACAGGACTGGTTCTCGGATGCAAAATGGGATGTCACGGCGGAGAATCTGGCGGCCAGAAAACAACTGGAAGAGATCCGGCTGCGCATGACAGCGGAAGTGAATGTGAAACTCTTACAGAGTGATTTTTCCATTGATACGGCCCCTATGGAGCAGCTGATCGAAGCACTGCGTAGAGCGGAGGCAGAAGTTGCGGATAAGTATTTCCCCAACGATGCGGATGCCGTGGCAAAATATGAGATCTATACACAGACCGTACAGGTGACAAACGAACTGCCGGGACTGCCGGTCAGCGTGTTGGGACCCTATAGCCTGAAACAGAAAGTTTCTCAGGAGACCGTGGCAGAATTTCACAGCGAAGGTAAGGCGTTGCAGACGGCCTATACAGAAGCAAATGAACGTTATGAGACACTGATGACAGCCCCCAGAAGAGATCTGGGGGACAGCATCCGCAAGGCATTTTCCAATGTAGATGACATTCTGACAGATATGTCATTGGATAAAACACCGGAGAACCAGCGGTCGGTCCGCATCCTCGCGTATAACCGGATGGAGATTACTGCAGAAAATATCGAAAGAGTCAAAGAAGCAGACAAACAGGTCACTGCAGTGATTGAGAAACTGACACCGAAGAATGTATTGCAGATGATCCGGGACGGCGTAAATCCGTTGGAGAAGACTTTTGGGGAACTGGAGTCCTATTTTGCCGAAAATCCTCAGAGTTATGAGGAAGAGGCGGAGGACTACAGCCGTTTCCTGTATCAGCTGGAACAAAAGAAAGATATCACGGAGAATGAGCGGAAAGCTTATATTGGTATCTATCGTATGGTACACCAGATTGAGAGAGAAGATGGTGCCGCAGTAGGCGCAGTGGTAAATACCGGCGCAGAATTGCAATTTTCCACACTTCTGGCAGCTGCCAGGAGCAGAAGAACCTCCCATATGGACTGGAAAGTGTCGGATGATACCGGACTGACACAGGAAGTACGTTTATCGGAGAACAATATTTCAGAGCAGATTTCTGTAGGGATGGCAAAAGAAATATTGACAGATGTGTCAGAAGACACTGAGAGCAGAGACGCATATTATCAGGAATGTCTGCAGCAGATGCGGGAAGCGGTAGAGACCGAACCGGGAGCAGCACAAATGTTGGAAAGGGGAGAGGTAAATACCAGTACTTCTAACCTGCTGGCAGCTCAGGCTCTGCTGGAGGATCCGGCGGAACTGTTCAGCGACCTGCAACGCTATCGTAAGAAATACAACAAAGAGAAAGAAATACCTGTGGCGGCAACCGGAGAGGAGCCTGCCGGAACAGAAGCCTCCGGATTGTGGGAACAGCTGGATCAGCAGAATTTTGCAGATGATTACCGGACCATGCTTCAGGATGCTTTACAGGAGACAGAGACGATCAGTCTGGAACAGGCAGAGAGCCATCTGGATGTGAAACAGTTACAGCTGGTACACAAACAGCTGCGCCTTGCAGGAAATCTTCAGAACAGGCAGGAGTATTTCCTACCGATGTATCTGGGAGACCAGCTGGCAGGAGTGCATCTTACCCTACAGCAGGGAACCGGAGAGACCTCGGCTGTGGATATCCGGGTAGATGCGGGAGACGAACAGCTGGAAGCGCATTTACAGGTCAACGGAGAACACATCGAAGGTTATCTCGTAGGAAATACCCCGGAAGAGGTTACGAAACTGGAAAAGACCTCCGATATATTCCTTGAATGGATTCAGACAGATACCTCTGCAGACTGGAAAGCGGAAAAGCTTTCTGTTGTCAGCTCCCGGGATATGACAAGGATGGCTGCCGGTGAGACGCAAAATGCAGAAACAATAGAGAGCCGGGCAGATGCGGCGCAACTGTACCGCCTGGCAAAAGGATTCCTGCAGGCTGTCGCAGACAGCAGCGGAAAGTAAGGAGTAACAACACATGAGAATTAATTACAATGTATCGGCAATGTTATCCAACAATGCCTTATCTACCAATGATGACCTGCTGTCCAAATCATTAGAGAGACTTTCTTCCGGATTAAAGATCAATCATGCAAAGGATAATCCGGCAGGACTGGCAATGTCCAAACGTATGAATGCCCAGATCGAGGGCCTGTCCGTGGCAAACCAGAATGCCGGCGACGGCGTATCCATTATCGAGATTGCAGATGGCGCCATGACCGAGATCAGTGAGATGCTGCAGCGAATCAATGAGCTCTCCGTCAAGGCTGCCAACGGTATAATGACGGATGATGACCGAGCTACCGTACAGGATGAAGTAAAGCAACTGAAAGAGGAAATCACCAGAATTTCTGACGTAACAGAGTTCAACGGACAGAAACTGCTGAATGGGGAGTACGATCTGAAGGGATATACCAACAAGCAGGAAGTTAAGGTGAACTACTATTCTACCGACGTGCCGGTAAAAGAATATACCATAAAGTCTATACCGCTGACAAAGGATGCGGACGGCAATATTGTGCTGAACGGAGATGTGACGTTTGGAGATGGTTTCCCGGATGCGAAGACACTAAAGACTGAGTTGAAGGATGATCTTTTGACTATCACCGGAGAAAACGGATTTGAGATGCGACTTGATGTGAGCGGCGCACTGACCGGAGCACAAACAGTAACAACGATTCAGAATCTGACGATCGATGCCACAGCTGTCTCTTATACACATCTCCGAGCCCACGAGACTAGCGCTCATCT
>ENA-UALE01000624-UALE01000624.1-human-gut-metagenome-genome-assembly--contig:-NODE-624-length-10123-cov-6.682658_pt1 | contig 10123 bp, 6 predicted proteins | sample MGYA00243697_ERZ654462 | MGnify/ENA primary metagenome ERZ654462 (study PRJEB26926, sample SAMN06164625) | human gut metagenome | biome: ENVO:00009003; feature: ENVO:2100002; material: ENVO:00002003... | reverse complement strand
CGAGATGAGCGCTAGTCTCGTGGGCTCGGAGATGTGTATAAGAGACAGATGCCTGTTTTTTGAGGAATACCGGCAATGCCTTCGGGCATGTCCATGACCCGGCGACACTCTTCAATGCCAAAACCGCCCAAGGCAAAGAATGCTTCACGAGCCTCCGTTGCAATCCAGTTGGGATTACCTCTGCCTGCATTCAGCATGACGTGCGCCATTTTCTTCACACTTTCATCTGCCATTTCAATCAAACGGTTTTTTAATTCGAAGGGACTGATCTTTTCCAAATTCTTGTCCATTCGGGCAACGCTGCTTTTATCACTTAAATATTCCATAATGTATGAGTTTAGTTTTTTAGTTGATTAATAATACAATGACCACTCCCCATATAATGAGTAGTGTATTTCCTACGGCGTAGGTCACGGTGTATCCTAAAGAAGGTGTTTCGCTGCCTACTGCTTCTTGTATGGCGCCCAATGCAGCAGTGGTAGTACGGGCTCCTGCCGTGCACCCCAAAGAGAGGGCGGGATGGAACTTGAATACATATCTGGCTAGAATCAGCCCTAATAATAGAGGCAAGGAGGTGGCCAACGCACCTATGATAAACAACATAGGACCTACTTCTTTTAGTCCTTGTACAAAACTGGGTCCTGCAGAAATGCCGACTACGGCGATGAACATATTCAAGCCTACATTATTCAGCACCCATAAAGAGGATTCCGGTATTTGTCCGAAGGTAGGGCGTTTGCTGCGCCACCAGCCAAATACTAATCCGGCTATCAGGGCCCCTCCACTAGTGCTCAGGCTAATAGGTACTCCGCCGATATGGATTGCAAGTGCTCCGATGATACCTCCCAGTAAAATGCCGAGTCCTACAAATATCATATCGGTGGCATTGGTGGGGCGGTCTATGTATCCTAGTTCTTTTGCAGCAGATTCCACCTCTTTTTTCAGGCCGACCAATTCCAAAGTATCTCCGCAGTCGATAGTGGTTTGTGCGAAAACAGGGATATCAATGCCTGCCCGTTTGATACGGCGTATACTGACGCCATGCATAAAGCTTTGACGGCGTATGAAGTCCAATTTTTGGTTGGAATATGGTTTTTTGTGTATCATGACAGGGAGTACTTCCACAGGGAAGTCAAGCAGTTGCGGATCGACGATTTCTTCTCCAATCCAGCCTTCTTCACCAATGGCGAATTCCCTTCTTCCGCTCAGTACCACTTCGTCCCCTTTTTGTAATAATTGTCCGGGAATAATATCATTGACAATGGAAGCTCCATGTCGCATTCTTTCAACAAACAATCTTTTCCCTTGTGAAATAAAATAGGATTCTAGTTGGTCAACAGTCTTGCCGTTGCCAAACCAATCGTTCTCTATGCGGTAAGCACGAAAAACTACCGGACGGCGGGCCTGTTCAAACCCGGGTTCGTCTGCTTCACTGGTACCCATCCGGGTTTCCAACTCTTTGCAAGCGGCTTTCACTTTTTCTAATCCTCCCAACATTTTAGGACCTAAAGAAGAGAGGACCCAGGCAGAGCCTGCCGTACCGAAAATGTAAGTTACAGCATATGCCACGGGAATGATATTAATCATATCACTTTTTTGGGAAGAGGATATGTTGAGTCCGTTTATGGTATCTTCTGCTACTCCTATGACGGCAGAGATAGTTTGTGCTCCGGCCAGTAACCCGGCTGCTTCACCGGCATTATATCCCATTAAGATGGCTAATAACCAAGTGATAATCAAACAACCTACACACATGAGCGCGGCGAATCCTACTTGAGGTAAACCATCTTTTTTCAGTCCGCGAAAGAATTGTGGTCCCACTTTGTATCCGATAGCAAAAAGGAATAAAAGAAAAAACACGGATTTCACCGGTTCTTCTATTGTAATGTTAAGCTGTCCCACTAATACCCCTACTAGCAATACACTGGTGACGATTCCCAAACTGAATTGTTTTATTTTCATTTTTCCAATCCAGAAGCCTACGGCGATTGTCAGAAAAATCGCCAGTTCTGAATGCTGTCTCAAAAGATGTATAACCCATTCCATATTTCTTTCTTATTATAATTGCTGTTTAAAACAGAGTGGGGGTAAAGAAGTTGAGTTAAAAAGCTCCAAATTGTACTTAGTTCTAATATTTTTTATTTTATTTGCATAGAGATGATACTTGACTTATGAAAATAAAGTTGTTTGTAAAATATATTTCTTTGTTAGTTCTCTTGTTTGTTGCTGATGGTTGTAAAGAAAAAAAAGCTGACACATATGTGACTAAGGTCACCGATTTAACGGGAGAGGAAGAACAAGTTTTGAAATTGGAATATGATCGTGATGGTAAAATTATAAAGTATGGGGATACCCCGGTAAGGTATGAGGGCGACCAGATAACCATCGGACAGATGGATTGTTTGAATACCGGCAATAAGCTTTGCAATGTTACGTTTCAAATAGGAAAAGGCAAGGCGAGGGAGAGTAGGGCCCGTTGTATGTTGAAGGTAGGAGAAGAGGTTTATGAAGCTGATAAACAGACTGTATATGATTATAAAGGAGATACTATTTTTATCAATTCTGATTATCGTGCTACTTCCGATTATCGTTTCTTGAAAAAAGTGCAAGGAAAATATGTTTTTGATCAGTTGGGACGGTTGAAGGAAGTGATGACTGTTTTTACTGAGGCAAATGATAGTGTGTCCAGTTGTCATACTTATTATAATTATGATAATAACATCAACTATCAGGCGAATCTGAATTTACAGGCTTATGTGATTGATTATGATGGGGTGGATAGTTTCTTCTATTTTTTATTGAATCTTGGGCAGTTGAGGAATAGAACAGCCTTACCTAATGATATCGGATATTGTATGAATCATGGTTTAAGCACTTATAATGTGCATGCCAATTATCGTCTGGATGATGAGAATCCGGTCAGGATAGAAGTTTTATATAATTATACCAAACTTCTATCCCGAATAGATTTATCTTATAATCCTTTAAATTAATTCATCGGGAAGTATAAACAAGTCTACTTCATTGGCGCCTTGCTTTATCAAGTCTTTCTTATCTATTTGGTAAAGGCGGACAAACTCATCATGACTGTCGCATAGTTCCTGGGCTTTGCGATAATATTCTATTGATTTTTCTGTTTCATTCAGGATATAATACACATGTCCTGCATTCATCCAGTCTTCCATAATGGGCTTGGGATCGGATATCAGCAAGTCGTAATATTTCTTGGCTTGTTGATGGTTGCCGGTAATGAAGGAACACCATCCGATGGCGCGTCGGGCATTCTGTGGCTTTTTATCCAGATACTCCACTTTGAAGAAATAAGCCAGTGCTTCATCGTATCGTTCCAGTGCCATCAGGCATTGTCCTATTTGTAGTGCCAGATTCAGACTGTCGGGCTGTGCCTGTTCCACCTTGTTATAATATTCCAAAGCTTTTGGGTAGTTTCCCTCTTTTCTATAACATTGTGCCAAATGGCGGTTATTCCATGTATTATCAGGGATCAGCAGATCTGATTGCAGGTAATAATCTATCGCTTTTTTATAGGAACCGATTTTCTGATAAATGAAACCTGCTTTCTGCCATAATTCGGCATTTTTACGATTGTATAATTCAATTGATTTATCATAGAGAATTCCGGCTTCTGCCAAGTCGTCGTGTGTGAATAGGTAATCTGCCAGTTTGTTGATATACTCTTTGTGTAACAAGGCTTGAGACAATGCTTCTTTATTCCATAAGTCCAGAGTGTCCTCAAAAATGTCATGTATTTCATGTCTTCTTGACCATAATTTGAAGAAACGGTAGAGGTCATGAATGTATTGCCGGCTCACGAATTCAGCGCGGGCTTTTGATTGTGACATCTCTTTTAAACGTTCTTTCAGTTCTTCAGAAGCTTCATGTTGTCCGTTCAATTGTTGCTGCATGAGATTCCTTTGGCTTTCCGGCATTTGTAACATGGTAAAACAAAAAGAGTATTTGTCGGAATTGCAGAATACATCCGAATTCATCAAAATGTTGAGCAGAGAGATTTTTTGTTCGTCATTTCCGAGAGATAATTTGGCGATATCCTGATATTGGGGATCAAAAGGATAGAACCAGTGAGAAATTTTGCGGAAAAACGGGAATTGTTTCAGCTGTGAAAAGGTACTCATATACACATCTGCCCCGGACATTTGCAGTTCACCTAATTCGCGCAATTTATCGGTAATGCCTGAACGGTCAATCCATTCTTCCCATTCCGGATTATGATCTTCGGCATCTTCATCCAGTCCTTCCAAATTAAGTTTGGGATTTTTCATCATTTCGGGAATGATTTCTTCACGCATTTTCTTGTCTATCTTTCGGGTTTCACGGGAAGATTGCAATAATTGAATCTGGATATGATGCAGGTTTTTGATGAACTCGGAATTTTCATTCAGTTCATTTATGCGCGACACGGCTTCAGGGTATTGAAGGATACGCTTTTCATAATAGTAGCATGTTAGTGCGATCCCTGCAATAGCCCGCTGATTCAGCATGGTATCCTGATGGGTATAGGCGTTCAATAGAAACATGAACTTGCGGATGTCGAATATTTGTAGCAGGCTCATGGTAACGGCGCTGACCATTATGGAAAGGTCGTTGACTTGGATCAATAGTGAGTTGAACAAAGTTTGCGCTTCAGCATATTCCGATTCACTCCACCGGGTGGATACCCATATTTTTTCAAATAATTCGTCTACGGCTGTTTCGTGACGTTTTCTCATGGCATCCATTTCTTCATTTATTTTGGCCTCGGTGGTATATATCAATGGTGCTGTAGCCATATCTTCTGTATACGCCTCCAGTTGCATTTGTAATTCGGCATAGCTGTGAGGAGGGCTTTGGACAAAAGTGCGCATTGTGTCATAATAGGCTCCGTAATTTTGTGTTGCCTGTACGGCTATATGGATACGGTCGGCCAGTTCGTATGCCGTGCGTAACATTTTATGGTATATTTCCACCTTATTGGGATCTTTCATCCCTTTTGAAGTATATTGCAGCATCAGGTCGTATGACGTTTGCAGGGCTTCTAGCTCATTCTTTAATTGCCAGTCGGAAGTATGGGTGGCATATCCTGTCATTTGGGATAATGCTTCTTTTAACCGATATTGGTCTAATAGTTTTATGATTTCTTCGCGCATATTTTAAAGTTCTATTTGTATGTCTTTTATAAACAAATGCGGGCAGATTTCGGTTCTTGGCTTATTTCAGCCAGGTTGCCCGTTTCCATATATATTCCATCGGGCCGTGAGAATGGTGATTCATCCACCAGCGGCAGAAAGAGAATTGCAAGATGAAGAAAACTATTCCTGCCAGGCAGCTGGCTGTGATACCAAACTGATTGTGCAATGCAAATCCCCAGTTGTAGTATAACATGGAACCTACTATACTTTGAGTAATATAATTGGTAAGGCTCATCTTTCCGTATGGCGTTATTTTCATTAATCCGTCGTGTAAGTTTGTCTTGTAAAAAGCGAAGACGACACCGGATACCAGAATCAGCATAAATGCAAAATTGGAAAGCGAGGTGATGATTAGTGAAAGAGGGGTCAGAATGGATTTATTTGTGATAAAGTCCGGTAGCATATTGCCCAACCCATATAAAGGGAAAAATGCGACGAGTGAGCCTGCAAGTACCTTGTTCCATACCTTCAAGTGCTCTTTCAAAAAAAGTCCCTTGCGCCCTATCAGCATACCGAGCAGGAAAAGGGCGGCTGTTTGGAATACCCGTCCGTGATCCCAGGCCCAGGCAAGGCTTGCCAACTGTCCTTCCCATAAATTGACACGGATGGTTTCCAGAAAATTACCATTGCTTTGCACTGCAAAAGTTGCATTCCAGAAGCTGCGGGTGGGGATGGCCGGAGTAACAAATTCCGGATCGAGACAGGCACGTATTACATAATAAAGCGGCAATGGCTGGATCAATAGCAGACATGCCAATGCAAATATCCATTTGTCTTTCAGCCGGCAAGTCAGTGGCAGGATGAAACCTACTAAAGAATAAAGGACCAGCACTTCCGCTGTGAAAAAACTGGCATTGATATTACCTATCAGGAAAAGAAGAATTAACCGCCAACAAAAACGTAGACGGAAATCATTGCCCCGTAGGCGTTGGTTGTCATCTTGAATAAAAAAGCTAAAACCGAAAAGTAAAGCGAATATGGCGTATGCTTTTCCGCCGAACATGAAGAATAACCCGTTCCAAATGGCTTTGTCCGAGAAGTTCAGCCACGCACTTTGTCCGGCTGTATCGGGAAATGAGTAGAAATTAAAATGTTCGATAGAGTGCAGGATGATGATTCCCATCACTGCCAGTCCGCGTAGCACATCAGCTACATCTACACGTGCGTGTCCTTTCAATTTTGTGTTTATTGCTTTTGTTTCCATGGGGTTATATATTAGCGTACAAAAATAGGAAAATCTTGAATAGTTGGCAAAAAAAGGAGGAAGTAATCAGATATTTCTTTAATTTTGTCCCCATCTTAAAAAAAGATATGGATATTTCGGAATTGCAACGTATTTATGCCGGTCATCCTAACACTAAGGGACTGGCTGCGTTATTGGAAGATTCCTCAGTGAGGACTATTTTCCTGGGGGGATTACATGCTTCTGCGGCAGCTTTATTTGTTTCCTCCTTTCTTAGAGAGAATAAACAGACATTTGTATTTGTACTGGGTGACTTGGAGGAAGCGGGTTACTTTTATCATGACCTGACACAGGTGAACGGTGATGAGCATATTTTGTTCTTTCCATCCTCGTATCGTCGGGCTGTTAAATATGGGCAGAAAGATGCAGCCAATGAGATCTTGCGTACGGAAGTGCTGAGCCGTTTACAGAAAGGCGATCCGCTATGTGTGGTGACTTATCCCGAAGCGTTGGCGGAGAAAGTGGTATCACAAGAAGTACTGATGGACAAGACGTTAAAACTTGGTGTGGGTGAGCATGTGGACACAGAGTTTATCACGGAAGTGCTGGCCGGTTACGGATTCGAGCATGTGGATTATGTTTATGAACCGGGGCAATATGCTGTACGCGGTAGTATTATTGACGTCTTCTCTTTTGCTTCCGAGTATCCTTACCGTATTGACTTTTTTGGTGACGAGGTAGACAGCATCCGTACTTTTGAAGTGGAAAACCAGCTTTCGAAAGAGAAGAAACAGAGTATTGCCATCGTGCCCGAGCTGACGAATGCCGCCGACAAGAGCGGGGTGTCTTTCTTTGAATTCATTCCTCGGGAAACAGTTCTGGCAATGAAAGACTTTCTTTGGGTACGTGAAAGAATACAGGTAGTACGGGAGGAGGCACTCTCTCCTCAGGCGCTTGCCGCATACGAGGGAGAGAAGACGGAACTGATGAATTTGGAACTGAAGCTGATAGACGGGGCGGAATTTACAGTACGGGCTTTGGATTTCAAACGGATTGAATTTGGTAACAAACCTACAGGAACTCCACAGGCAACGTTGGCTTTCGATACGACGGTCCAGCCTATTTTTCATAAGAATTTTGATTTGGTAAGCACTTCATTCACTGATTATCAGAAACGAGGTTACACCTTATATATATGTACCGATAGTGAGAAGCAGGCAAAGCGTCTGAAAGATATCTTTGAGGAGCGTGGTGATCATATCACGTTCATTCCGGTCAACAAGACTTTACATGAGGGCTTTACAGATAATGTATTGAAAAGCTGCTTTTTTACAGACCATCAGATTTTTGACCGTTTCCATAAATACAATCTTCGTAGTGACAAGGCGCGTAGCGGTAAGGTGGCATTGACCTTAAAAGAGTTGAGCCAGTTTGAGCCGGGTGACTTTGTGGTACATATAGATCATGGTGTAGGCCGTTTTGGCGGATTGGTACGCATTCCGAATGGAAATACTACCCAGGAAGTGATTAAACTTATTTATCAGAATGAGGATGTGGTATTTGTTTCCATTCATTCCCTGCATAAAATATCCAAGTATAAAGGGAAGGAGGGAGAAACTCCCCGCCTGAACAAATTGGGGACCGGTGCGTGGGAAAAAATGAAAGAGCGTACCAAGAGCAAAATCAAAGATATAGCCCGTGACCTGATCAGACTGTATTCGCAACGTAAACAGGAAAAAGGATTCTCGTATAGTCCCGACAGTTTTATGCAACATGAATTAGAGGCGAGCTTTATTTATGAGGATACCCCCGACCAGTTGAAGGCGACTCAGGATGCCAAAGCCGATATGGAGAGCGACCGTCCTATGGACCGTCTGGTGTGTGGTGATGTGGGGTTCGGAAAGACTGAAGTGGCTATTCGTGCTGCTTTCAAGGCTGTGGCTGATAACAAACAGGTGGCTGTGCTGGTTCCCACTACGGTGCTGGCCTATCAGCACTTTCAGACTTTCAGCGAACGGTTGAAAGATTTTCCATGTAAGGTGGATTATTTGAGCCGTGCCCGCAGTGCGAAAGATGTTTCCAGAATAGTGAAGGAACTGGCGGATGGAAAAATAAATATTTTGGTCGGTACACATAAAATCATCGGTAAAAGTGTTAAGTTCAAAGATTTAGGATTGCTGATCATTGATGAGGAACAGAAGTTCGGAGTTAGTGTGAAAGAGAAGTTGCGTCAGATGAAAGTGAATGTGGATACACTTACTATGACCGCTACCCCCATCCCCCGTACTTTGCAGTTCTCGTTAATGGGCGCCCGTGATCTTTCTGTCATTCAGACTCCGCCTCCCAACCGTTATCCCATTCAGACAGAGGTGCATACCTTTAATGAAGATATCATAACGGAAGCGATCAATTTTGAAATGAGCCGTAACGGACAGGTGTTCTTTGTCAATAACCGCATACAGAATCTGGTAGAATTGGAAGCCATGATCAAGCGGAATATACCCGATTGCCGTGTCTGCATAGGTCATGGACAGATGGAGCCCGAAAAGCTGGAGAAGATTATTTTCGACTTTGTGAACTATGATTATGATGTGCTGCTGGCAACCACCATTATCGAGAGTGGCATTGATATACCGAATGCCAATACGATTATCATCAACCAGGCGCAGAATTTTGGATTGAGTGATTTGCACCAGATGCGTGGACGTGTGGGAAGAAGCAATAAAAAAGCATTCTGTTATTTGTTGGCGCCTCCATTGACTTCACTGACTCCCGAGGCAAAGCGCCGTCTTCAAGCCATTGAGAATTTCAGTGATTTGGGCAGCGGTATCCATATAGCCATGCAGGATTTGGATATCCGTGGAGCAGGAAATATGCTGGGGGCGGAGCAGAGTGGCTTCATTGCCGATTTGGGTTATGAAACTTATCAGAAGATACTGGCCGAAGCGGTGAAAGAGTTGAAAGAGGATGAGTTTGCCGATCTTTATGCAGAGGAGTTGCAGGCAGCGGGAGAAGAGAAAATCAGTGGCGAGAACTTTGTGGATGAATGTCAGGTGGAAAGTGATTTGGAATTGCTTTTCCCCAATGAGTATATCCCCAGCAGCAGCGAACGTATGTTGCTTTATCGTGAACTGGACGGATTGGAATTGGATAAGGACCTGCTCGCTTTCAAGGCACGGTTGGAGGACCGTTTCGGAAAGGTTCCTCCCGAAGGGTTGGAACTTCTGCGTATCGTACCTTTGCGCAGATTGGCTAAACGGTTGGGGGTGGAAAAAGTATTCTTGAAAGCCGGACGAATGACTTTGTTCTTTATCAGTAATCAGGAAAGTCCTTATTATCAAAGTGCGGCTTTTGGCAAGGTGATTGATTACATGAGCAAGAATCCGCGTTACTGCAATTTGCGTGAGCAGAACGGCAAGCGTAGTATGGTAGTCAAGAATGTGGAAACGGTAGAGACTGCGGTAGGTATTCTGCAGGAGATGGTGAGTTTGTGATAAAAGATGTCTGTATTGGCGGAAACCGACATTGCCGTAGAGTAAGCAGGATATGTTAACGTAAAATTGAATATTAACTAAATAAACAGCTGATTTTTAATTAATTGTTTAACGGAATTGAATTTGGGGTGTTTTATATTAAAAAATAATATAAGACACTTCTTTTTCTTTTAACTTATCTATATTTTTACTCTGTCTCTTATACACATCTGACGCTGCCGACGAATAGAGAGGTGTAGATC
>ENA-UALE01000571-UALE01000571.1-human-gut-metagenome-genome-assembly--contig:-NODE-571-length-10746-cov-3.755963_pt1 | contig 10746 bp, 7 predicted proteins | sample MGYA00243697_ERZ654462 | MGnify/ENA primary metagenome ERZ654462 (study PRJEB26926, sample SAMN06164625) | human gut metagenome | biome: ENVO:00009003; feature: ENVO:2100002; material: ENVO:00002003... | reverse complement strand
TACGAGATGAGCGCTAGTCTCGTGGGCTCGGAGATGTGTATAAGAGACAGAAAATGAGCAAGGAATACGAAGAAATGAACGTAGAAAAATGGGTAAACCTTGAGGATGTAGCAGTACATCTGAGTCTCAGCCAGGATACCGTCAGAACATGGATAAAAGAAGGAAAGCTGCCTTTTTACAAAGCAGGTAAAAGATATAAGTTTAAAATTTCCGAAGTTGATGAGTGGGTTAGAACAGGGAAAATTAAGGAATAAAGGAAAAAAGGTGCGGTGTATTCTATGAAGCCAAAGATGCAATCAGCAATTGAAAGAATAACCTTAAACGATGCGACTTTTACTGGAGAAGTAATTGAGCCGACTTTCATAAACTTTTTCTACGGAAAGAATGGTGCGGGAAAATCCACAATAGCCAGATCTCTTCGTGATAATACAGGAATAGAATGGAAAAATGGCAAGTCAGCATCAGACTATGATGTGCTTACATACAATACAGAATTTATTGATGCCAATTTCGCCAACTATGGCAATCTGGCCGGTGTATTTACCGTTTGCGAAACAAATATAGAAGTGCAAAAAAAGATAGAGGCCCTTCAATCTGATAAGAGTGCGGTTGCGGAAGAGTATAGAAAGAAGTCCGAAGCAGCTGAATCAAAGAGAAAGGAAAAAGAAGGTGCCTTAGGAGTATTTCAGGAAGCCTGCTGGAATCAAAGCAAAACACTTAGACCAACATTTGATGCAGCTATAAAGGGTAAGAAGACGAAAGCTCTGTTTGCAGGTGAAATTCTAAAGATTACTCCGGTTCATCATGATGGAATTGCACTTGAAGAAAGAGTAAAGACTCTTTGGGGCGGTGATGATAAGCAGTACGGCAAATTCACTAAGGCGGGAAAAGTTTCTTATGCTTCGCTGCCTGGATTTGATTTAATGGGAAAAGTTGTTGCTAGCAGCAGTGAAACGCCGTTTGCAAACTTTATCAAGAAATTAAATGCAACCGATTGGGTAAGACAAGGTCATACGCATTATGCTGGACAAACGGATGGCAAATGCCCATACTGCCAGCAAAAATTACCGGTGTCATTTGAGGATGATCTGCTCAAATGTTTCGATGCTCAGTATCAGGATGATATTGTAGCAATCAGTAATTTTCAGTCAGTTTATGTATCTGAAATGAGCAGTTTAGTGCGTACATTTGAAAGCAATCTTGATGAGGTTCTGCCAGGACTGAACACAGATGAATATCAGGCAAAGGTAAAGAACTTCAAGGATGCGATTACCATCAATACACAGAGAATTGAGGCCAAGGTTAAAGAGCCGACTACGGTAGCATCGCTTGAGGATACAGATTCTTTACTGCTGGAAATCGGCAGCATCATCGATCAGATGAATGTTCAGATAGAGGCTCACAATACCCTGGTAGGTGATAAGAAGAATCAGCAATCAAAATGCAGCAAAGAAGTGTGGGAGTATTTGGCTTTTGTACTTCAAGATGCTGTAAAAGAATACAACGATACGCTTGCTAATGCGGATAAGGAATTAAATGCACTTAAAACAGAACTGAATAATCTGAGAACAAAGGATGGAAATATCACAACTGATATTAGCAACTTGAATAAGCAGGTTGTTAATACCGAGGCAACGATTGATGGCATCAACAGGATATTAAAGACTTCTGGATTCCAGGGGTTTAATCTTCGTGCAAAGAAAGATGTGCAGAATACATACGAGGTTATTCGCCCAGACGGAACGATTACTGAGAAATTATCTGAGGGCGAGCGTAATTTCATAGCTTTCTTATATTTTTACCATCTTGTAAGAGGTAGCTTCAGTGATAAGGAAGTGAAGGATAAGATTGTAGTGATTGATGATCCGGTTTCCAGCATGGATAGCAGTGCACTTCTCATCGTAAGTGCACTGGTGCGCGAAATGGTTGAAATCTGTCTGAATAACACGGATTATTTGAATCAGAAAATTGAAGGTAATTTTATCAAACAGATCTTTATTTTGACTCACAATGTCTATTTCCATAATGAGATAACGCCACGTCAGGTAAATAAATACAGAAGTATATCTTTCTATCTCATACGCAAAACAGATAATATTTCGCATATTAAGCTGTGTGTAAGATCGAGTCACACAATACCGACAGACAAAGAAAATTATAATCCGATTCAGAATTCCTATGCGGCACTGTGGGATGAATACAAAGAACTGAAAACAGTTAATACTCTTACGAATGTGGTACATCACATTCTGGAATATTACTTCATTCAAATTTGTGGATATGCCGGAGCTGATTTACAGAAAATTGTCCTTGACGACAATAAAGACAAATTCGTAGATAACAGTGGTAGTAAGCCGGATTATACGAAACATGAACTGGCGTCGGCACTTCTCTCTTACATTGACAGCAGTCCGGCACTGATTGCGGACGGCTTCAACATTATAGAGACGGGATTTGATGCAGAGCAGATAAAAGAAGTGTTCAAGATGATTTTTGAGGCAATGCAGCAGGAACAGCATTACAAAATGATGATGAATACGGAACCCTGATTATGGGACACGATAAGAATTAAAATGAATTTAGTCAGGGATATCAGATCCCGATGAATGGAGGATACAGTAATGGCTGAAAAGCAGACAATTGACGCAATGTGGGACGACTCCCCTGTTGACGTTTCTACAGAGGTGAATTTTATCTGGTCTATCGCAAACAAGCTGCGTGGTACATACCAGAGTGATAAATATAAAGATGTAATCATTCCGATGGTTATCATCCGTAGATTTGAGTGCGCATTGGCACTAACAAAACAGAAAGTAGTAGATCAGTTCAAGGCGAATCCGGCATATCCGGCAAAGGCGATGTATCGTGTATCCGGATATCAGTTCTACAACACCAGTGAGTTTGATCTTGCAGAGCTGGTAAATGATGCGGACCATCTTGCAGCGAACTTCAAATCCTATATTCAGGGTTTTTCTGCAAACATTCAGGACATTATTAAGAGCCTGGATTTTGATAAGCAGATTGACAAAATGGACAAGAACAATCGTCTGCTCAGTGTGGTGAAGGCTTTCTCAGAATTAGATTTGAATCCGGTGACAATCGATAATGTAAAGATGGGATACATTTTTGAAGACTTGATCAGAAGATTCTCAGAAAATGCTGAGGCTGGTGATCACTATACCGGTAGAGACATCATCAAGCTGATGGTCAATATTCTACTGGCAGAAGGCTGTGATGATATCTTTGACGACGGAAAGGTTATTACAGTATTGGATCAGGCGTGTGGAACCGGCGGTATGCTTTCCACCAGCTACAACTTCATCAAGCGCTACAATCCGTCTGCGGATGTGCGTCTGTTTGGACAGGAAATCAATCCGGAATCATATGCGATCTGCTTGGCTGAGATGATGATCAAAGGCCAGAACGCAGAAAACATTTGCTATCAGGACACGATGAAAGCTGACCGATTCAAGGGAACCAAGATGCGTTTCGTTATTGAAAATCCGCCGTTCGGTACACCGTGGGGAGGTAAAGATGCAGCAGAAGGGGTGGAGCAGGCAGTTAATGATGAATACACAAAGGGCTTCGACGGTCGTTGGGGTGCGGGCCTTCCTGGCTCTGGTGATATGCAGATGCTGTTCTTACAATCTGCTATAGATAAGATGGACGACAATTTTGGACGCGCTGCGGTTATTGAAAATGGTAGTCCACTGTTCTCTGGTGGAACTGCTTCCGGTGAAAGCCAGATTCGTCGTTGGATGTTGGAAAACGATCTGATTGAAGCAATTATCGCACTTCCTACGGATCTTTTCTACAACACAGGTATCGCTACATACATCTGGGTACTTTCCAAGAATAAGAGACGCGAGAGAAAAGGCAAGATTCAGTTGATTGATGCATCGGGATTCTATAGCAAATTACGTAAATCTTTGGGAAATAAGAAAAACGAAATTTCAACGGAGAATCGCTCCGAGATTACGAAGCTCTATGCAGACTTTGCTGAGAATGAATATTGCAAGATTTATAAGAATGAAGAGTTTATCTATCGTGAGTATACCGTGATGCAGCCACTCCAGAGAAGCTATGCCATCACAGGAGAGAGAATTGAAGCAATGCTGTCAAAGGGTTCGCTTTCTTCTCTTTACGATCAAGCTAAAGTAGATGAACTAGAAAATATGGAAGAACTATCCGGTAAGGACTTAAAGAAACTGGAAAATTACCAGAATAACCAGCCAGTTTATGAATCGATTATTGCGGCGCTGCAGGCAGCAGTATCAGAGCAGGTTTATGATTCACCAAAAACATTTATGCCGGTGCTGACAAAGGCCCTTGCCAATGCAACAGCAGATAAAAAGCTGCTTGATAAGATTGCAGATGGTTTGTCTATCATGGATAAGGCTGCAGAAATTCAGAAAGACAAAAAAGGCAATATTCTCTATGACAAGGAAACCAAAGATACAGAACTGGTGAAATGGGAAGAAAACATCGACGATTATATGGCAAGAGAGGTACTGCCGCATGTTTCGGATGCTAAGGCATTCTTTGAAGAGAATCTGGGCAAAAAGAAACCAGTCATAAAGACCGGTGCAGAGATTCCGTTTACACGCTACTTCTACAAGTATCAGCAGCCGACACCGAGCGAAGAACTGGAAGTGAAGTTCATGGATCTGGAGCTTTCCGTTTCTGAACGCGTGTCAAAGTTATTCGAGTAAGGCGGTGATGATATGCGAGAAATGAAAGATAGCGGGATTGAGTGGATTGGCGTTATTCCTGCAGATTGGGACTTGAAAAGAATCCAGCACACGATAGATGAAATTAAAGTAAAAAATTCTCCAGTTCAAACAGAGCAGGTTTTATCTTTAGTCAAAGATAAAGGTGTAATGCTATATGAAGATAAAGGAGATGTTGGAAATAAGGCAAAAGAGAACGTTTCAGAGTATAAACTTGCTTATCCCAATACTCTTATAGTAAACAGCATGAATATTTTAATTGGTTCAGTTGGAATTTCAAATTATTTCGGATGCGTGAGCCCAGTTTATTATGTGTTTAAGGAAACTACTGAGGCTGATTTGAGATTTATTAATTATATTTTTAGCACAAGAGAATTTCAAAAAGAGCTTAGAAAGTATGCCAACGGAATATTGGAGATAAGGCTACGAGTATCAGCTTCTGATATCTTCAAAAGAAAAATACCTCTTCCAAGTAAGAATATTCAAAAAGCAATTGCTGATTTTCTTGACACCAAGTGCGCTAAGATTGATGCCCTCACAGCGGACATTCAAACGCAGATTGATACCTTGGAGCAATATAAACGGTCCGTCATTACTGAAGCGGTTACTAAGGGGTTAAACCCAGAGGTAGAGATGAAGGATAGTGGTATAGAAGAGGTTGGAAAAATTCCAGGAACATGGATAAAAACCAGATTTAAATATGTGGCAGAAATTAAATCTAATTTGGTCAGCCCAGAAGGATATGAAGAATATCCTCAAATATCACCGGATAACATAGAGAAAAATGCGGGTAAATTGCTGGCATACAACTCTGTTGAAGAAGCGGGAATAATTAGCGGAAATCACTTGTTTTATAAGGGACAAATTCTGTATTCTAAAATTCGTCCTAATTTAAATAAGGTTATAATTGCACCATTTGATGGGTTATGTAGTGCAGATATGTATCCAATAGAAAGTAACCAAATGACGAAGTTTATCTTATATATGATGCTTTCGGATTATTTTGTTGAACAGGTATCTATTGTTATACACGACAGAGTTAAAATGCCTAAAATTAATCAAGACGAATTGGGAGAAATACGAGTAGTTATTCCGATACCAGGGGATCAGATTGATATTGTAAGATATCTAGATGAAAAGTGTGGTGAAATTGATGCAATTATCACCGAAAAAAAAGAACAGTTCTCAACACTCAATGAATATAAAAAATCTCTGATTTATGAATACGTCACAGGAAAGAAGGAGGTGCCAGCTATATGATCAGACAAGGTGGATGGTACTGGTATCTTTCCGGTGAAGAGGCCAAGCTCGAAAAACACAAATGCGGCAAGTGGATGTACTTTTTTGAAGATCAGTCCTTTGCACAGCAGATATGTGAGAAGGCCATTGCGGAGCACGTATGCTATGAGTGTAAGTGCACCGACATGGAAGTGCAGCTAGCTCCGACGGGAGTGATTTGCTTTTACTTGAATGGTGATGACATTGAGAATCATAAGCGTGTGATTCAGTTTATGATGGACAATGACCTGATTCGGAAAACCAAGACCGGTAGATACTATAACAACAGCTTCAAGTTTGATGACCAGACTCGTGCCGGTGAGTATGGCGCTGATTTTGAAGGAAAAATCAAGCTGGATCAATTTATTGATCTGAAAACAGGAAACTGGATTAGAGGGGAGGTAGAAGCGGATGGAAAATAATGATAGAGATAACATTATATTAGAACAAAGCAAATCCGAAGATACTGTCCGGAGAGCTAAGATATATCATGAAAAATTGATTCATCAGGCATCCATCCTCTCTGAGAAGGAATACCAGAAGTTCTTGTTAGAGCGACTGGAGAAGGACAATGGTTTTGTAGTCCGTAAAGCTACGAATTTTGACCGCTATTATGCCGTGGATCGAGAGATGCTCTTTAAGTTTCTGAATGATACTCAATCGGATACCATGGAGTATCTGCGCAAGATTTACAAAGACGATCTGGAAGAGACGATTGTTAGCTTTATCAATGCAGAGACTACGAAGACACGAGGCAGCCTGATTGAGGTGCTGAAGCATGGCATTGAGCTTTCGAATCAGAAGATTGAGCTCATGTATACGAAGCCTGCGACTACCTTTAATCCGGAATTGACGAAGAAATACAGCCAGAATATTTTCTCTGTGATGGAGGAGGTCTGGGCCAGCGATAAGGAAAGAATCGATGTGGTTATTTTCCTGAATGGTTTGGCAATTATGGCTTTTGAGCTGAAATGTAATGCGGCAGGTCAGTCTTATCAGGATGCCATCTATCAGTTCCGTACTGACCGAAATCCAAAGACTAGACTTTTCCGGTTCAAAGCGGGGACTCTTGTGAAATTTGCTATGGATTTAGAAGAAGTATATATGACCACAAAGCTTGATGGTCAGGCTACATTCTTCTTGCCTTTTAACATGGGTAATGGTCACGGCGTTACTGCAGGAGCTGGAAATCCGGTATTTAAAGATAAATACAGTGTGTCCTATATGTGGGAGGATATTCTTACCAAGGATACGATTCTCGATCTGATCAGCAAGTTTATCTTTGTGGAAGTAAAAGAAAAGGTTGATGAAGAAACCGGAAAAGTGAAGCGCTCGGAAAATCTGATTTTTCCACGTTATCACCAGCTGGATGTTATACGTAAGATACTGGCAGATGTGCGCGAAAATGGAACAGCGCAGAATTATCTGATTCAGCATAGTGCAGGATCCGGAAAGACTAACTCTATTGCATGGTTGGCACACCGATTAACTTCGCTGCATGATGCCAACAATAAGATTATCTTTGACAATGTTGTTATTGTTACAGACCGAGTTGTTGTAGATAGGCAGCTACAGAAAGCCATCATGGGTATGGAACACAAGGCTGGACTCATCCGTGTGATGGATGATAAGTGTGTGTCCGCGGACCTGGCGATTGCGCTGAATGGCAATACAAAGATTATTGCAACAACGATTCAGAAATTCCCATATATCGTGGATAGCGTCGCTAATCTGAAAAACAAGCGGTTTGCCGTCATCATTGACGAGGCGCATTCTTCGACAGCCGGTAAAGATATGGCTGCTATCACGATGACGCTTGGATCCGGAGAAGATACGGAAGCGGATGTGGAAGATATGATTTCCAGCGAAATCAAGCGGAATGGTAAGCAGGCCAATGTGTCTATGTTTGCTTTTACAGCAACACCGAAGCCTACCACGATTCAGCTTTTTGGGCATCAGAACACAAAGGGCCAGAAGGAAGCATTTCATGTATATTCCATGAAGCAGGCGATTGAAGAGGGATTTATCCTGGATGTACTGCAGAACTATACGGAGTATTCAACGTTCTATCAGATTAACAAAGAAATTGAGGATGATCCGCGCTGTAAAACAAATGATGCGAAACGCCAGATTGCACGTTTCATAGAATTGCATGATACCAATATTGCGCAGCGAGTAGAAGTGATTGTAGAACATTTTCGCACCACTGTCATGCAGGAATTAGGCGGTCAGGCTAAGGCAATGGTGATTACCGCTTCTCGTCAGAGTGCAGTAAAGTATCGTCAGGCATTTGAAGATTACATTGCGAAGAAAGGATACGAGGGCATTCATGCATTGGTGGCTTTCTCTGGAAAAGTAAAGCTTCCGGATGATGAGCAGGAGTATACGGAAAGCTCTTTGAATGGATTTCCGGAGGATCGTCTTACAAAGGAATTTGATACGGATAAATATCAGGTGCTTTTGGTAGCAAATAAATATCAGACCGGATTTGACCAGCCGAAGCTTTGTGCTATGTATGTTCTGAAAAAGCTGAAAGGTGTCAATGCGGTACAGACGTTGTCCCGGTTAAACCGTATCTGTGCACCTTATGATAAAAAGACGTTCGTGCTGGATTTTGTAAATAGCTATGAAAATATCAAATCTGCTTTCGCACCATATTATACAACGACATTACTGGCCAATTCTGTAACACCGAGTGCGGTATATGATCTGGAAGCTAAGATTGATGCTTATGGCATATTAGATCCGGCTGATATCGAAGCAGCTAACGATATCCTGTATGCCGACAAAGTGAATGGTAAGCAGAAACAGAGATTGACCTTTTTCCTTCAGAAGAGCAAGAAGCTGATTGAACATTATGAATATAATACACAGCGCCAGTGCGTAGCTGATATGAGAAGTTTTGTTCGCTTTTATGAATTTCTGCTGCAGGTATCCAGCTTCGAAGATACAGATTTACATAAGAAATATAACTTTGTGTCTTATTTGCTGGCTTATATTAACATCAAACATCCAGGCGGCGGTTTTAATTTGGATGGAAAGATTAAGGCTACTAATTTCGTACAGAAGAAGGGCGAAGAACATAAGTCGGCTGATCTCGTTGCCGATCCGGTTATGAAACTCCCGACAGCAGAGCACTTTGGACTGACAGAAGACAAGGAAAAGAGACTATCTGAGATCATCGATGAAATTAACAGCCGCACTGGTAAGAATTATGACAACGATGTGGTGGTCAAAGCTATGCTGCAGATTCGAGATATTCTGATGAAGTCAGACAAACTGAAAACCAGCGCACGTAATAATACGCAGCAGGATTTTGAGTTTTCCTATTTTGATGATATTGACGATGCTTTGATTGAGGGACTGTCACAGAATCAGGATTTCTTCTCAATGCTTCTGTCCAATGATGAGATGAAGCGACAGGTGCTGGGTATCTTCTCCGATGAAATATACAAGAGTCTTCGGAATGCAAAATGATAAGGTGGTGATTTGTAATGTTCAATAAAATGCGATTAAAGTCAGCGCTAGTTGAATACAAGAAACGATTTATACAGACACAGTGGCCGGACGAAAAATATAAGTGGGAAGCTGTGAAATGCTTTCAGGTGAACTGGGATGTAAATGCGGATGATTTTGCTGCAATGCTTACAAAGGCATTGTCGCAGACAGGCAATCTGCTGGCTTCAGTAAACAACTTTCCGGCCAAAATGATTATCAAGTTTGCGGAGATAACACAGGAAGAAGTCAGAGCAATGTTCATCGGGCTCTTTGATGAAGGCAAAGATGTGTATGAACGTATCGACTCCTTCAAGCAGAAATCGAATAGCCTTCTCGAAAGATATGGCAATGGCGCGGCACAGCATTATCAGTATGAGAATGCGATATGTACCTATTTGTGGCTGCGTTATCCGGATAAGTATTACATTTATAAACTTACAGAGATCAAGGCAGTTTCCAATGAGCTGGAAAGCGATTATACGTTCAAAAAGGGTGCGTATGCAGATAACATTCGTAATTTTTTTGCTTTCTATAATGAAATCTGTGACGAGTTGAAGCAAGATGAAGAACTGAAAAATATGCTTGCATCACAAATAACGGGAACGTGCTATCCAGATCCAGAATTAAAAACATTAACAATTGATGTTGGATTCTTTATAAGTAGATACCTGAATAAAGATGAATCTGCACCGACATCAGATGAATGGTGGCCGACAGATTATACTCCTGCATTATCAGTCGATGATTGGGAAGTATTGCTTAATGATGCGGATATATTTACAGACAGTAGCCTTGAAATAATGAAGCGCATTCTTGATTATGGAGGGAAGGCTACCTGTACTCAGCTTGCGATAAAATACGGTGAAAGCAAGAATTTCTATAATTCAGGATCATCAGCGTTGGCCAGAAGGATTGTAAATAAAACAAACTGCCCAATCATGTCGCGGGACAACGATGAAAGTAAATGGTGGCCAGTTCTTTATGTTGGCAAGGCTGCCAAGAAGGATGAAGAAGGATCTTATGTTTGGAAGCTTAGAGATGAGCTTGCAGAAGCTCTTGGACGAGTTGATTTGTCTAAGGTGAATTTGTATGCAAATTTAGAGCCTAATTTCTGGAAGATAAGCCATGGTAATGACTGTATTTCTGATGTAGAGGCAGCAGCATTTGAAAAAAGACAAGTAATTGTGGTACATAAGGACTGTCTCTTATACACATCTGACGCTGCCGACGAATAGAGAGG
>ENA-UALE01000568-UALE01000568.1-human-gut-metagenome-genome-assembly--contig:-NODE-568-length-10765-cov-8.405789_pt1 | contig 10765 bp, 7 predicted proteins | sample MGYA00243697_ERZ654462 | MGnify/ENA primary metagenome ERZ654462 (study PRJEB26926, sample SAMN06164625) | human gut metagenome | biome: ENVO:00009003; feature: ENVO:2100002; material: ENVO:00002003... | reverse complement strand
CGAGATGAGCGCTAGTCTCGTGGGCTCGGAGATGTGTATAAGAGACAGCATCCCGGACTGCATGGGGAAACTCTGAAATAAACATATACACCAAAACAGACTTTGCTATGGACACTGTAGTATCAGAGACTCTTTACACAACAGGTGAAGATATCACAGCAGACGTAATTTCTGCATTAAAAGATGTAGAAGAGAACTGGATTTCCTGGACAAAAGAAAGTTCTCAGATATACCAGATCAATCAAAATGCCGGGAATACAACAACGGTATCTGATGAAACTGCCACCTGTTTAAAACAGGTACTGGATTTGTCGAAAGCTTCTGGCGGAGCCATGGATCCTACTATGGGAAGAGTGATCCGCCTGTGGGACATTGACGGAGAGGATCCGCATATTCCTTCAGATGATGAATTAAATTCCCTGCTTGAAAATGTAGGATATGACAAGGTGACTCTGGATGGAAATAAAGTTACCATGCCGGAGGGAGTAACCCTTGATCTGGGGGCTGCAGGTAAGGGAATCGGCTGCGATGCAGCAAAGAAAATTCTTGATGCGGATAAAAATGTATCCGGTATGATCCTGAATCTGGGCGGCAGCAGTGTCATGAGCTATGGAAGCAAACCTGACGGTTCTGCCTGGCAGGTAGCTGTCACTGATCCGCGGGATACAGAAGGTGATTACCTGGGAGTAGTTACTCTGAATGGTACTGAATTTTTATCTACTTCCGGAGATTACGAAAAATACTTTATAGAAGATGGTGTTCGATATCATCATATACTGGATCCTGCTACAGGATATCCTGCAAGAAGCGGTCTCACATCTGTGACGGTTGTGTGTGATGACGGCCTGAACGCAGACGGACTTTCCACTGCATGCTTTGTACTGGGAAAAGAAAAGGCAGAAGAACTTTTGAAGAAATACAATGCAGACGGACTGTTCGTAGATGATTCTGATCATGTCTGGATGACGGAAGGCATGAAAGAAAGATTTCAATTACTGAAAGATACTTATTCCATCGGTGAATAGGTTTATCTTATATAAAGATCTCTGAACTGTCAAAAATTTCAGTTTTCCGGACAGTTTGGAAATATATTTATTAACTCATATTCAGGAGGATTTAAAGGTATGCGCAAGGGAAATTTAATCAAAATGGCAGCTCCTGCAATTTTAAGTGCAGCAATGATGGTTTCAGGATTACCGGTTATGGCTGCGGATTTTACATCTGATACTGCTGTGGAGACTGAGGCACAGACAGATGAGTTTGATGCAGCAGATGACACCGCTGATGCTTTTGCAGGCGATGAGGAAACACCTTTTGTTGACGATCAGGCAGCAGCAGAAGATGAATTCGCTGCAACAGCAGAAACAGGCTACAAATATGTCTATGCAGGTCTGACATGGGCACAGTACTGGGCATCTGAGGGAGTTTATAATGCTGCAAACACAGCTTCCAATGGAACAAAAGACAGCCATGATGAACTTGACAAGGGCGGTTTCGACACAGTAACCAGAGCTACTGTAAACCATGGCCTGCACAGAGGAAGCTACCAGTGTGAAGCAATCATGTATGACAAAAACGGCGATTCTTATGAGATTTCCTACTGGACCTCAGCTAATGATGCAGTTCTTGCAGACGGAACAACTGTAAAGCTGAATCAGCCTGAAAGAGGACAGATTACAAAAGCTGACGGAAGTGTTGTAGAATTCGACCATTATAACGTAGTAGGCCTGAAATATGTACCTGTCGCAGTAAAAGCAGAAGACTATGAAGCTTTCAAATCCCAGTTCAAGGTTGTGGAAGACGGAAGCACAGTTGCCGGAGGATTTGGAGAAAACAATTTGCAGTCCTATAGTGCAGTTGCGGATGTTACCGCTGAAACAAACGGATTAAAAGAAGCTGTAAAAGGTTCCGATGGAACATTCACATTCAAGGCCAGAACAAACGGTACAGGTTCCGGACTTAAAGATCAGGCACTCCAGACAGCATCCAATGTTACCGCAACAGTAAAAGAAGCAAGTGGAAGTTACGGCGAATTCTTAAGAGTAGATATTACAGGTGACGGATATGGAGCTCTTGGTGCTAAAATGTATGCTGTAAAATGGGATTACTACGGAAATGGTGATAAAGTTCTGGCATCTTACGGAACAAAATTTGCAGCAGATAACTGGATGCACAAGGCAATGGGAATCCAGCTTGGTCTGACAGATTCCTACCGCTGCCAGCTTCCAAAAGGAACAGATGGAACCGGCAAATGGAAAATCACCGTATATGCAATGGGATATGCAGATACTGTATTTGAAGTTAATGCAACAGATGCAAACATCGTAAAACCGGAAGCAGGAGAAGCAGATACAACAGCATTAAAAGCAGCAGTAGAAAAAGCAGAAGCCTTAAAAGAAGCAGATTACACAGCAGATTCCTGGAAGGCAATGCAGTTAGAGCTTCAGGAAGCAAAGGATCTTCTTGCAAAAGAAAAGCCAACTCAGGCAGAGGTTGATGAAGCTACAACTCATCTGAACGCAGCAGTAGAGGCTCTTGTTAAAGCAGATACGAAGGTAACAGTAACTCTCAACAAGAAAACAGCCACTGTTTACAAAGGAAAAACAACTACACTGAAGGCAACTGTAACAGGAGCAGATGCACCAAAAGTTACATTTACTTCCAGTAACCCGAAAGTTGCAGCCGTAAACAAAACAACCGGTAAAGTTACTGCAAAAGCAAAAGGTAGTGCAGTCATCACAGCTAAATGCGGAGATGTAAAGGTAACCTGCAAAGTAACAGTTAAAAATCCAACTCTTACACTGAACAAAACATCTGCATCTGTAAAAGTCGGTAAAACAACTAAGATCACAGCAAAAGCAGCTCCGTCAGGAAAAGTTACATATAAATCCGGCAACAAGAAAATTGCTACAGTATCATCCAATGGTACAATTAAGGGTATTAAAAAGGGTACTGCCAAAATCACAGTAACATGCAATGGTGTAACCAAAACAGTTAAAGTAACTGTAAAATAATCTGACCTGACTGAAGTCAGGCGGATATTTGCAATCGGATTCGCAGACAAGAGAAAAGAAATCCTGTATCCCACAGAAAGGGCAGGATTTCTTTTCAACTGTAAACCTTTATACAGTTATTACAGTAATCACCAGAATATGATTTCCTGAAACTATTGAAGAAGGAGGAATTTATGGACAAAAATAATGAGCAGAAAAATAATAAGACTCCGGAAATGAAACCCAAACAGGACAGTTTCCGTCCATGGTTAAAGCTTATTCCTGCGGCAGCAGTTTTTGCAGCAGTCTGTGTAACCTGTTATCAGGCAGATAAAAGTCCTGTGGAGACCACATCAGTTTCCAATAATAATGTTATGTCTACTGATGAGATTAAAGAATTGATTTCACAAGGAACTGCAGGTAAGGATTTTGATTCAGAAGACTCTTCTGAAACCAATGGAACCTCAATTTCAAAAACATCAAAAAAGACAAAAAAAACAAGTAAGATTAAAACAGGAACAAAGAAAAATTCATCTACAGGTTCCTCTGCAAATGGAGGTACAGCAGGGGGTGGTGCAGGAAGCACAGTCACACCAACTACAGAAGTTCCTGCCGGTGGATATGCAGATGGTACCTATACAGGCTCCGGAACCGGTTTCGGAGGAACGATCACTGTTCAGGTAACTGTCACTGACCATAAAATTGCAGCTATCAATATTGTAGATGCATCAAATGAAACAGCCTCCTATTTTGCAAATGCACAGGGTGTGATCAGCAAAATTCTTGCAAGCCAGTCTCCGAACGTAGATGCAGTCAGTGGTGCCACTTATTCTTCAAACGGAATTATTACTGCGGTTCAGAATGCATTGTCACAGGCAATTCCATCAGGAAATCAGGCAGTTGTTACGCCAACTCCCACTCCATCACCGAAACCTACAAAGAAACCTTCTCCAACACCGAAGCCGGGAGACGAACAGATTTACAAAGACGGAACCTATACGGGAACTGGAAAAGGATACAGTGGAACAATTACGTTGACAGCTAAGATTAAAAAAGGTGTGATCAAGTCTCTGGAAGCAGAGCATACAGATACGCCTATGTTCTTTAAGAAAGCATGGGATATCCTGGAAAATGAGATCATTCAGAATCAGTCTGTCGATGGCATTGATACTGTCAGTGGTGCAACCTACTCTTCAAAGGGTATCATAAACGCAATGAAAGATATTCTGAAACAGGCAGAAAAAGACACCACAAAAGTGACACCAACTCCAACACCAGAAGTAACAGTTACGCCAACTCCTGAGGCAACCCCAACCCCGACACCGGAAGAAACTCCGACTCCAGAAGTTACTCCAACGCCAGAAGAAACACCGGCTCCGACACCAACACCGGAAGAGACTCCGGAGCCTACGCCGGAACCTACAGGACCATATACTGACGGAACTTATACAGGCTCAAGCTACGGATACAGTGGAAGAGTAAATGTAACCGTAACGATTCAGGGCGGTCAGATTGCATCTATTGAACAGAGTAACAGTGATTCACCTGAGTACTTTGATTATGCATGGGAAACTATTTATCCTCAGATTATGGGAAATCAGTCAGCAGACGGAATTGATGCTGCAAGCGGTGCCACTTATTCCTCAGAGGGAATCCTTGGAGCAATTCAGAAAGCTCTTGCCCAGGCATTGGCATAAAATTATTGTAAGAGAAAAAATCATATGCTCTGGCTATTTCTAACTTATAACGTAAAAATGGAGGACAACAATATGATTAAAACAACTGTAAAAGTAGACGGTATGATGTGCGGAATGTGCGAATCTCACGTAAACGATGCGGTGAGAAAAGTCTTTCAGGTAGATAAAGTTACTTCTTCCCACAGCAAAGGGGAAACTGTGATCATTTCAGAGAAACCTGTAGACGAAGCAAAGCTAAAAACAGCCATCAGCGCAACAGGATATGAAGTAAAAGGTATCAGTTCAGAACCTTATGAAAAAAAGAAAGGTTTGTTTTCATTTTTTCATAAATAATGAACATGTTCAGTAAATATCATAAATCATAGACCTACTAAAAAAACAGGCAGAAACTTTACGGATTATAACGCGGTTTCTGCCTGATAAGTTAATTCCTCGACAAATCTCGAATTATGGCGTTAAAAAGTCTGAAAAATCCCCAAAAATCAGTTGCTTAATTTGTACAAAACATGGTAGACTATTTGTAGTTAAGAAGCAGCAGAAATTTACAATTATTTAATCGATTCAGGAAAAGAGAATGATTATATCTGCCTGACTAATCTGGAGATGAAGAATGAGAAGAAAAATAGAACTTGTCTGCTGGATTTTATTTACCTTATGTTCCGGTATTTGCTTCTTTATCAATTTTATGAGCAAACCTCCTGTAGACGATACACATAAATTTATCTTATATATGATTGGTGCTGCAACAGTATCTTTACTTTATCCGGGAACCATGTTTATCCTTGGACTGAGAAACAGTTATCTGTACGATAAATTAAACAAACTTTGTGAAGAAAAGGGCAAGACGGAAACTGCCAAATCTGCACAGATTTCCAAACCATCCGTATCAGGATATACAATCCCTGATATGAAAACCCTTGTCAGCGCTCTGATCTCTGATAAGAAACTTACAGAGGAAGAGAAAGAATTTTTATTAGAATACATTAAGAAGAAATGATGTGATGTTTTAAATGGAACTGTTAGTCTGTATGTCCATTTCAGGAAGTATTCCTGTTGTAATCTGCTTGCTTTTATATGTGATTCAGCGTGAAAATTATAATTATATTCTTGGAAGAAGATTACTGATTACAGGAATTTTCTTTTACCTGATACCGATACAGTTGATAAAATATCTGATACCTGAAGAAGTCTATCCAGAGGCTCTTTTTAACGAAGAAGCTCAACTGTACTTATCTAACTCCCTATCTTTCTGGACTGAGCGAAAGGGAGAATACATATGGATGCCGCAATGGTTTGATATTGTGTCTAAGCTCTGGCTTAGTGGAATTGTCATCTTTGCGGTTTATGAAATCATCAAATATTGGAGAGGTGCACATTATATCAAGAATTTCATTTTTGAAAAAGAAGAAGATCCGGAAAACAATCTTACCTATTATCTGATTCCGGATGATACTTATGGACCATGTACCATCGGCTTTTTTCGTCAGAAGATTGTGATTCCGGAGAGTTTCCCTTTGCATCCTGATTTTGTCATGGTATATAAACATGAAGGTGCCCATCTGAAAAATCACGACAATTTAGTAAAACTGTTATGTCTCCTTGTCCTGTGTGTACACTGGATGAACCCTGTGGCATATCTTTTACTTCTCCTTTACATCGATACAGCAGAAATAGTCAGTGACAGCGCGGCAGTAGAAGGCTATCCAAAAGACAAACGCAAAGACTACGCCAAACTGCTGGTGTTAGAAGCCTCAACTTCGGACATACGTCCGGTTGTATGGAAAAATAATCTTTCCGGACATAAAAAAGATAAAGAAGGAAAGGATTTTAAAACAATAAAAAGGAGGATTAACTACATGATGAAAGAAAAGAGAAAAGGATTGTTGCAGAGAGGGATTATGGTGGCAGTGTCAGCACTGACAATTGTGGCTGGAGCCGGTACGGTGTTGGCGTATGAGGCAATGCCGTCATCTGACGAAAGTTTTAGTAGTGTTGTTTTGGTTGATTCTTTAAATGATTTTGGAGATGATTGTATAGATATAACAGATTCTTTTGATTTCTCACAAGGTGACAGCATTTTTGTAGACTCAAACGGCATTCAAACAATATGTACGGAATCTACCAAATCTGCTTCTTTTTATGCATTATGTACTCACGCTATGGTAAATGGAAAATTTTATACTCATGCAAAAAATTCATCAGGTGGATGTACTATTAAGGTATATACTTGTCAAAAATGTAAGAAGTGTGGATATCGAGCAAATGCAGTTTATTCGCACACTATAACATCTACAAAATGTACACATTAATAATATAAATAATGAAATTCCAGTTATTTGTTTGATGAACATTTAGCTGGGATTTTTTATATTCCTGAAATACTTTCTCAATATCCCCACAATTACCCTCTTGCATTTTTACGAAAGTTAGAATATACTAACCATAGAGTTAGACATCGCAAACTCTAGCGTGAATCAATCATTTGAACTCCATCCGAAGGACTGCTGAACCCTTCGGAACAATGGATCGCATCTGTGCTTGCTGAACTCACGGCTATGCTGAAGGCCGTACCTCAGATATGATCATCCGGTACATCCCAGTTGCGGTGTACCAGGAGTCCAAATGCAAAACCAGAAAGGGGATTTATCATGTACTTAGAAATTGAGAAAGTAATTGGAAGAGAAATTCTGGATTCCAGAGGAAACCCGACAGTAGAAGCAGAAGTATATCTGATGGATGGCACTGTTGCAAGAGGAACTGCTCCAAGCGGTGCATCTACAGGAGAATTCGAAGCTCTGGAATTAAGAGATGGAGATAAAGCTCGTTACCTTGGAAAAGGTGTGCAGAAAGCAGTAGAGAACATCAACACAACAATCAACGAAGCAATCGAAGGTCTCGATGCAGGCGATATCTATGCAGTAGACGCAGCAATGATCGCAGCAGACGGAACAAAAGACAAATCCAAACTTGGAGCAAATGCAATCCTTGCAGTATCTATCGCATGCTGCAGAGCAGCGGCAGCTTCTCTTGAAATTCCGCTGTATCGTTTCCTTGGCGGAGTATCCGGAAATCGTCTCCCTGTACCAATGATGAACATCGTAAACGGCGGATGCCATGCATTATCATCTGGTCTGGATGTGCAGGAATTTATGATCATGCCAGTTGGGGCACCTTCCTTTAAAGAATGCTTAAGATGGTGTGCAGAAGTATTCCATGCACTTGCTTCTATCCTGAAAGAACGCGGACTTGCTACATCAGTAGGTGATGAGGGTGGTTTCGCACCTGCACTGAAATCCGATGAAGAAGCAATCGAGACAATCCTTGAAGCAGTTAAGAAAGCCGGATATGAACCAGGCAAAGACTTCAGGATTGCCATGGATGCTGCTTCCTCCGAGTGGAAGAGTGAAAAAGGCAAAGGATATTACAAACTTCCAAAAGCCGGCACAGAGTATACATCCGAAGAGCTCATTGAGCACTGGGCTAAATTATGCGAAAAATATCCGATCATTTCTATCGAAGACGGTCTGGATGAAGAAGACTGGGAAGGATGGCAGAAACTTACAGCCAGACTTGGCGACAAAGTGCAGCTTGTCGGTGATGACCTGTTTGTTACAAATACAGAAAGACTTGCAAAAGGTATCAGCCTTGGTGCAGGTAATGCGATCCTGATCAAATTAAACCAGATTGGTTCCGTATCCGAAACACTGGAAGCAATCAAGATGGCCCACAAAGCAGGCTACACCGCAATTTCTTCTCATCGTTCCGGCGAGACAGCAGATACAACAATTGCAGATCTTGCAGTAGCACTGAATACCTGCCAGATTAAGACCGGCGCTCCAAGCAGATCTGAACGTGTTGCAAAATACAATCAGCTTCTCCGCATCGAAGAAGAACTCGGTGCAAGCGCAGTATATCCAGGAATGAAAGCCTTCAATGTAAAACAGGGCTAAACAAAACTATAGCAATCTTCGTAAATAACGCATACCATAAATAAACCTGTAAAATGCCAAAAATGCATTTCTCATCTTAATCGTTTAGTGAGAAATGCATTTTTGTATATGAGACTTTATTATATTCACTCATCTGTATCAACACTGTCTGTTTCTTCCGGTCTCTTCAGATATCCCCTTACAACAGGCTCAATCGTCTGTTCCATAAGCCGGTGCAGCAGTTCTGTCGTAATATTATGATCTCCCAGAAGCGAATTATACAGGAAGTTTCCTGACAGTTCTTCAGTAATAGAACTCAGTCCTGACAAGATCATTTTTTTACCGGGTGTTTCATTCCATCTGATCTCAATTTCATCATCTTCATGAAAGAAAATGTGCGCCTTTCGTTTCACACATTCTTCGATAAAAGTAACCTCCAACTTTAATACAGGGATATCGTTTTCATCTCTTGCAAATTCTCCCAGTGTAGCTACAAGGTAATGTTCTCCATGAAGATCAACACATCCATCCGCAGCCCTTCCAAATCCAACAGGAAGTTTATGGATTACCTCACCTTCGGTAAAAGAAACGTAAAAGTTTCCCGCATCATAAGTAAAAGAAATTTCAGAAATACCATCTGTCATATTATTGTGGAATACCTGCACAAACAACGGCGCAATTCCAATATTCTGCTGTTCCATAACATAAGTTCTGCCGCTTACAGCCCGCATAAAACTGTGATGATCAGATGGGCGATCAACGGCTGCTGAAATACGGTAGCTGTACTTTTTATCTGAATGCTTCCTTCTGGAAACTACATTTCTTTTCCATCTCCCGCGCAGAGAAGTACTTCTGTTATTATTTTCTCCATTTTCCAGTTCTCCGCACAACCGTTTCAGAAGACTATAGGAGAGCGGATTCTCAGGTAGAACATCGGCGGGATGATAATTAACAGGGAAATATTTCCGAATGATATTCAGCATGATACAGTCCTGAAACATTTCTTTATTTCCAGCATTTGTGACAAGAACCATATCCATATCCGGATAAATAATAACATTCTGTCCCAACATTCCGTTATATTCAAAGCTTCCCGGGCGCTGTTCCATCCATAGCTGATATCCATATCCATAGGTGTCATTCTGAGTTTTCAGATGTCGTGCCGTAGATATTTCTATCCAATATTCAGACACCAGCTGTTGACCATTCCATTTTCCCTTCTGAAGATACAGCTGGCCAAGTTTAGCCATATCTTCTGCACAGAGAAACAATCCCCAGCCGCCTTTTGTAATCCCTTTTGGACAGGTTTCCCAGTAATATTTCGTGATACCAAGAGGTTCAAACAGTCTCGGAGTCAGATATTCGGTCAGGGTTTCTCCTGTACGTTTCGTCACGATTGCAGAAAGAACATAGGTATTCAGGCTGTTATATTGAAACTCTGTCCCGGGTTTTCCATTTACAGATGCATTCAGAAAACTTCCAAGCCAGTCATTTCCAGACACGATACCTGATTCATTAAAAGTTACACCGCTTGTCATGGTCAGCAGATTCTCTACTGTGATCACAGGGCGGAAAATCTTTGAAAAGGCATTTATATGATCTGGAAAAATGTCATAAATATTTTCATCGAGTTTTAATTTTTCCTCTTCGATCAACATGCCGATTGCCATACCTGTGATGCTCTTGCACATGGAATGTGTAATATGCCACATTCCTTTAGGGTATGGTGCAAAATTACATTCACAGATTACCTTGCCATGACGCAGTGCCATAAAATGATGCATGTCCGTATCTTTGGAAGCATCCAGTTCCCGAAGAAGGGCAGCAAACAGATCAGAGGAGATTCCCTGACTCTCCGGTGTGGCACGCACAAATGCCTGCTCATAAACTGCATCAAACGGAAAATCCGGTTTCTGTGGGAAATAATCTACCCGTGTACCGCCTGTCTTTCCAAGGATCATATTTAAAACCAGTTCTGCAACCGCAATCTGTTCTTTTGCCATAGAGAATACCTCCTTTTTCGGATTTATTTTGATTATACAGACCTCATACAACAAATGCAAATTATATTTTTACGAGAAAGGATATTACGTTACTGTTCACACACCACTATCCCGCGAGGTGTTTTGGCATGAATATGCCAAAA
>ENA-UALE01000560-UALE01000560.1-human-gut-metagenome-genome-assembly--contig:-NODE-560-length-10843-cov-7.606785_pt1 | contig 10843 bp, 6 predicted proteins | sample MGYA00243697_ERZ654462 | MGnify/ENA primary metagenome ERZ654462 (study PRJEB26926, sample SAMN06164625) | human gut metagenome | biome: ENVO:00009003; feature: ENVO:2100002; material: ENVO:00002003... | reverse complement strand
CGAGATGAGCGCTAGTCTCGTGGGCTCGGAGATGTGTATAAGAGACAGGTACCGCGGATGGCTCTTCCGGGGTAAAATATCCGGGAAAGTATCTGGGACTGGCAGAAAAGGGAACCAAAAACAAAGAGGGAGAAGCTACCGGGCTGGATTATCTGAAATCGCTCGGTATTACGCATGTGCAGATCATGCCAATGTATGATTTTGCAAGTATTGATGAGGCGGCACCAAAGAAGCGGGAGTATAACTGGGGATACGATCCGCTGAATTATAACGTACCGGAGGGATCTTTTTCAACAGATCCGTTCCATGGGGAGGTGCGTATCCGGGAAATGAAAGAAATGATTGCGGCTTTTCACAGGGAGGGCATCGGAGTGATCATGGATGTGGTGTACAATCACACCTATGATCTGGACAGCTGTCTGCAGAAATGTGAGCCGGATTATTATTACCGGATGAACGGAACCAGATATTCCAATGCATCTGCCTGTGGCAATGAAATTGCTTCGGAGCAGCCGATGATGCGCAAATACATCGTAGAATCTGTCTGTTACTGGGCAAGGGAATATCATGTGGATGGGTTCCGGTTTGATCTGATGGGTGTTCTTGATATTGATACCATGAATGAGATCAGCCGCAGGTTAAAAGAAATCAATCCATATATCATTCTGTATGGAGAGGGCTGGACAGGCGGTACTTCAACCATGCCGGAATTTAGGCGTGCCATGAAGAGAAATGCGCGTATGCTGGACGGCATCGGAATGTTTTCGGATGATATCCGGGACATGGTGCGCGGACATGTGTTTTATAACAAAGACTGCGGCTATGTCAGCGGAAAGGAAAAAATGAAAGTTGCGGTGCGTTACTGTGCAACAGGAGGTGTGTGGCATCCACAGGTAGATTATGCAGCTTATACCTATGCAGCCGGCGGCACATGGACGGATACACCGGAGAAAGTGATCAATTATGTTTCCTGTCACGACAATCTGACCTTGTGGGATAAACTGCAGATTTCCAGACCGGATTGTGATGCAGGCGAACGCCTTGCAATGAACCGTCTGGCGGCTGCGATGGTATTTACCGCACAGGGAGTTCCGTTTTTCCTTGGGGGAGAAGAGTTTGCACGAACCAAACCAGCCGGAAAAAATGGTGAGATATCCGAGAACAGTTATAATCTGCCGTATGAAACAAATGTACTGCGCTATGACTGGAGCGATGGACAAAAAGGGCTGCAGCAGTATTACAGGGGACTGATTGCTTTCCGGAAAGCACATAAAGGATTGCGTATGACGGATGCAGAGGAGATCCGCCAGAATATTCTGTTTATGGAAATGACATCCGAACAGACCATCGCGTTTACAATCCGCCAGCCGGAAGAGACACTTCTGGTGGCATACAATGCATCCGGCAGAAAAGAAACACTCCTGCTGCCGGATGACAGGACATGGACGTTATATATTGATGACCTGCATGCAGGAACCCGGCCAATCGGTTCGGTTCATTCGAACATGGAATTGCCGGCGACTGGCTGTGTGGTTCTTGGGATTAATGAGTTGTCTTGTTGATGTAACTGGTTTTGTATTTGGAGTACACAATCTTCTGGCTCCGGTACAGACCAAAGTATCCGGAGAGCATATAGCTGAAAGCCACAGCCAGAAGAAAATACGGCATGCCGTCATAACCGAACAATTCAAAACTGATTAACAGTGAAGTGATCGGACAGTTTGTGACACCACAGAATACGGCAGTCATGCCGACAGCCGTACAAAGTGTCGGGGATATGCCGGTCAGCGTTCCAAACAGGCAGCCAAAGGCCGCGCCGGTGAAAAAGGAAGGAACAATTTCTCCGCCTTTGTAACCGGCACCAAGAGTCAGTGCGGTAAAGATCATCTTTAACAGGAAGGCTTCCGGACGGACCGTTCCATCAATGCACATCTGGATGATGCCGATACCGGTACCGTTGTAATTCTGGTTGCCGACAAGCATCGTCAGAATGACAACAATACATCCACCGGCAAAGATGCGGATGTAGGGATTCTGGAACAGTTTGCGGTAAATTTCTTCACTTTTGTGCAGAAGAATACAAAAAACAATACTTACCAGTGCGCAGAGCACGGCAAGGATGGAAATCTGCACGGCAGGAAGAATGCCAAAGTCCGGGATGTGCTCGATGGAAAACCATTGGTTGGAAACACCAAACAGGTAAGCAACTCCGTGTGCGACAAGAGAACTGATCACACATGGAACAAGGGCGGTATAGTACATGACGCCGACACTTACAATTTCCATTGGAAGGATGGCAGCAGCCATCGGGGTACCAAAGAGAGCGGAAAACGCAGCACTCATGCCGCACATGATCATGACATGTTTATCTTTATCGTCAAAACGGAAGAATTTTCCGATTGCGTTTCCGATACTTCCGCCCATCTGCAGGGCGGCACCTTCACGGCCGGCAGATCCGCCGAACAGGTGCGTGATCAGTGTGGAAATAAAGATCAAAGGAGCCATGCGCAGGGGCAGCTCGTCATCCGAGTGGATGGCAGAGATGACCAGATTGGTCCCGGTATCTTTTTCGTCCCGCAGAAGATGGTAGGCACCGACAATGATCAGTCCCCCGACAGGGAGCAGATATAAAAGCCACGGATTCTGTCCACGCAGTACGGTGACAAATGTCAGGCAAAAGTAAAATGCCGTGCCGCACAGCCCGACGATACCGCCGACAAGAATTGCAAAAATTACCCATTTGACAGATACCAGTGCACGGTGTGCATTGTGTTTGATTTTATGTTTTATGACATCGTTCATAATTCTTCACCTCGTAATCCCTTTCTTTCATACTAGCATTGAAAAATGCTTTTTACAAGGGGACAAAAAGGTGGTATGATATAATTATAGATTATAGATTGGATCTTAGGAGGAATCACTTATGAGAACAAGTGGCGTACTTATGCCGATATCTTCCCTGCCATCACCGTATGGCATTGGAACTATGGGAAAATCAGCCAGAAAATTTGTAGACTTTCTGGTAAAAGGAGGTCAGACTTACTGGCAGATTCTGCCGATCTGTCCGACCAGTTACGGAGATTCACCGTATCAGTCGTTTTCCAGTTTTGCGGGAAATCCGTACTTTATCGATCTGGACATTCTCTGCAAGGAAAATTTATTAAAGAAAAAGGAATGTGAGTCATTTGACTGGGGCACAAGCGAGGAATACATTGATTATGGAACCATGTATGTATCACGCTATGCATTGCTGCATAAAGCATATGCCCGTTTTGTAAAAAATATGCCGGAAGATTTTTCGGCATTTTGTGAGGCGGAAAAGGACTGGCTGGAAGATTATACACTGTTTATGGCATTAAAAGATGCCAATGACGGAAAAGCATGGGCCCAGTGGGATGAGAAACTTCGTGTGCGTGACGCAGCGGCATTGGATGAGGCAAGAAAAAAGTACGCAGAAGATATTGAGTTTTATAAGATGCTTCAGTATCTGTTCTTTAAACAGTGGAGAGAGTTAAAGGCATATGCCAATGAAAACGGAATCGAGATTATCGGAGATGTGCCGATCTATGTGGCCGGAGACAGTGCGGATGTATGGGCAAATCCGAAACAGTTTTATCTGGATGAAGATTTAAATCCGATTGAAGTGGCAGGATGCCCGCCGGACGGATTTTCGGCAGATGGACAGCTCTGGGGCAATCCGCTGTTCCGCTGGGATGAAATGAAAAAAGATAACTATGCATGGTGGACAAAGCGAATCAAAGCGATGAGCGAGCTGTATGATATTATCCGCATCGATCATTTCCGCGGATTTGATTCTTATTATGCAATCCCGGCAAAAGATAAGACTGCAAAGAACGGAAAATGGAAACAGGGTCCGGGAATGGATCTGTTTAACCAGTTGGAGAAGAAACTTGGCAAACTTCCGATTATCGTGGAAGATCTGGGATTTTTGACAGATTCTGTCCGCAAACTGTTAAAGGATTCCGGATTCCCAGGCATGAAAGTCATCCAGTTTGCGTTTGACAGCCGTGAGGGAAGTGATTATCTGCCGCACACCTATACCAGTCACTGTGTTGTATATACAGGAACACATGACAATGATACCGTGATGGGATGGATGAAGACCGCACCGAAAGCATCTGTCAAGTTTGCAATCGAATACCTGAACCTGACGGAGGAGGAAGGTTATAACTGGGGTATGATGCGTGCCGCATGGTCTTCCGTTGCAGATATGGCAATTGTTCCGATGCAGGATCTGATCGGACTTGGCTCCGAAGCCCGCATCAACATTCCGTCCACACTTGGAGAAAACTGGAAGTGGCGTGCCCTGGAGGGACAGATTACCAAGGATCTGGCAAAGAAACTCTATAAATACATGCAGATGTATGGACGCATCAATGAAAAAGTGCTTGCTGAGCAGGCAAAGAAAGCAGCAGAGAAGGAAGCAGCAGAGAAAGAAGCTGCAAAGAAGAAGACTTCCGACAAAAAGAAGTCATCTGAGAAATAAATATACAACAGAGTATTTCTGTGAATAAGAATTCTCCCCTTTGCATATAGATTAGATAGATTAATCGAATATGCAAAGAAGGGAGATTTTTTTATGGAGTTTGATTTATATAAAGATATCCAGAAAAGAACGAACGGCGAAATCTACATTGGTGTCGTAGGACCGGTCCGCACCGGAAAGTCAACGTTCATTAAGCGGTTTATGGATCTGTTTGTACTTCCGTACATCGAAGATGAGGAAGAAAAAAAACGGACGCTCGATGAACTGCCTCAGTCAGCCGCCGGGAAAACGATCATGACGACAGAACCGAAATTTATTCCGCAGGAGGCAGCAGAGATCACACTTGCAGATGAGAGCAGTGTCAGTGTGCGTCTGATTGACTGTGTCGGGTTTATGGTAGAGGGAGCAAATGGTCATCTGGAGGGGGACGGATACCGCATGGTACATACGCCGTGGTTCGAGGAGGAAATTCCTTTTTCGGATGCAGCGAGAATTGGAACAGAAAAAGTAATCAAAGACCATGCAACCATTGGTATTGTGGTGACAACGGATGGCAGTATCGGGGAACTTCCGCGGGAAAATTATGTGGAGGCAGAACAAACCGCGGTGGAAAAGCTTAAAGAGATTGGAAAACCGTATGTGATTGTTTTAAATTCCGTGCGCCCATACAGCAGTGAGACACTTGCACTGAAAGAAAGTTTAGAGCAGGAATATCAGGCGGTAGTGGTTCCGGTCAACTGTCAGCAGATGCACCGGGAGGATCTGGTCACAGTTATGAAGGCGATTCTGTTTGAATTTCCGGTTACCCGTGTGGACTTTGCAATTCCAAAGTGGACGGAAATGCTTCCAATGGAACATAAATTAAAGGCAGCCATGATTCAGACGGCATCCAGACTGATGGATGGAATCGGCCGCGTGCGGGATGCAGCGGCTGTGCTTGCCGGGCAGGAATGGGTAAAAAGTGCAAATGAGCAGATGGCAGAGGAGGTCTTTCGTGACATCCAGCTGCAGACGGCAGATCTTTCTAACGGAACCGTGACGATCCGTATGGAGACAACGGAACAGTGCTATTTCTCCTACATCAGTGAGATGACGGGAATGCAGATCGAAGGGGAATATCAGATGATTTCCATGCTGCGTTCCCTCTCCCGGATGAAAAAAGAATACGAGCGTGTGGAAGATGCCATGGCTGCTGTGGAACAGAAGGGGTATGGAGTGGTCATGCCGGGGCTTTCGGATATCCGGATGGAAGATCCGGTGCTGATCCAGCATGCCGGAAAATATGGCGTGAAAATGCGGGCAATTTCCCCGTCCATTCATATGATCAAGGCAGACATTGAGACCGAAATAGCACCGATTGTCGGCAGTGAGGAACAGGCAAATGATCTGATTGCATATATCCGCGAGGGGGAGGAGAGCAAGGAAGGAATCTGGACCACAAATATTTTCGGAAAATCTGTCGGGGAACTGATGGAAGACGGCATCCGCAGCAAGATCCTGCAGATGGATGATGAGTGCCAGCTGAAACTGCAGGATACCATGCAGAAAATTGTCAATGACAGCAATGGGGGAATGATCTGCATCATTATTTAAGAGAAATAAAAAAAGTATGAATTTCAGTTGCTCTTGTTTTATTTTATTTTTGATTCTGTTATACTATTAGTTAATGAAATTCTGTATGTAATTGCAAAAAATAAGGAGAACAAATGAGCAACGAATATGAAACTCTCATGCGCTGTGTGCGCAGCGTGAGGACGAAAACAGATTTTGTGCCGAAAGTGGCACTGGTACTGGGGTCCGGTCTGGGTGATTATGCGTCGCAGCTTCGCGTGGAGGCCGCGGTGGATTATCATGAGATCGAGGGATTTCCGGTATCTACGGTGCCGGGCCATACCGGGCGCTTTGTGTTTGGTTATGTCGGGGATGTGCCGGTTGTGTGCATGCAGGGACGTGTGCATTATTATGAAGGATATTCCATGACGGAAGTGGTACGGCCGATCCGGCTGATGAAACTTCTGGGGGCAGAAGTTCTGTTTTTGACAAATGCAGCGGGCGGAATCCAGCTGGGCATGAAGGCGGGGGATCTGATGCTTCTTACCGGGCAGATTGCAAGTTTTGTTCCGTCGCCGCTCATTGGAGAAAATATAGAGGAACTGGGACCGCGGTTTCCGGATATGAGCCGGATTTATGATTATGATTTACAGAAAATCGCAAAAAAATGTGCGGCAGAGACCGGGGCGGATTTAAAAGAGGGAACGTATCTGCAGTTTACCGGGCCGGCCTATGAATCTCCACAGGAGGTGGCAATGGCGCGTACACTCGGAGCAGATGCCGTAGGAATGAGTACGGCATGTGAGGCTGTGGCGGCGAATCATATGGGGATGCGGATTGTGGGAATTTCCTGTATCTCGAATCTGGCATGCGGCATTTCGCCACAGCCATTGTCACATAAGGAGGTGCAGGAAGCAGCCGATGCGGTGGCTCCGGTATTTCAAAAGCTTGTAACACAGATGATAAAGGAGATTGGAACAACATGCAGGTAATTTTTATACATCACAGCTGTTTTCTGGTGGAAGTGGATGATCTGGTATTGATTTTTGATTATTTTGGCGGGGACCGGGTGAATGGTTTCCACTTTACGGGAAAGATTCCGGATTACGCACCGGATACAAAAATCTATATGTTTGCCAGCCACAAACATCAGGATCATTTTGACATGGATATTCTGCGCTGGAGTGAAAAATATACCAATGTACATTATATTTTATCCAAGGATATCCGCATCAGTCCGCATTTTCTGCAAAAGCATGGAATTGACCCGGGGGTGCGGAAAAAAGTGACGTTTGTCTCCGCAAACAACCATTATGAAGTGGATGATCTAAAGATCCAGACCCTTTTGTCTACCGATGCAGGAGTGGCATTTTATGTGAATGTGCGTGGGGTGAGTATCTTCCATGCAGGAGATTTAAACGACTGGAAGATGGAACATGTGGGAGAACTTATAAACGGCAAACAGGAACGCACTTTCCGGCACGAGATCCGTAAGCTTGCGGACAAGCCGGTCAATTTTGCGTTTGTCCCGATGGATCCGCGGCTGGGACCGTATCAGACACTCGGGATTGATTTTGTGCTGAAAAACACCGATGCAGAATTTGTTTTCCCGATGCATATGTGGCAGGATTATTCTGCAATCAGGGAATACAAAAAACACATTACAAATCTTGGAATGGCAGACCGCGTAATTGAAATTGAAAGGGAGAATCAGGTATTTCCGTTCGGGGAACTCTAACTCTTGAATTTACAGAAAAATTCATATATAATAATTAAGTTAATGGGGTAACAACAGAGAGGAGAAAACTATATGACAGATTTTCTTTTATGTATTGGCAGATATGTGGTCGAGATGGCTGTTTTGGCTTTGATCGGCGGATTAGGGGCATTTATTGGTATCAGACTCCGCAGACACAAGGATGCGAAGGCTGACACGACGAAAGAATGATTTTGGAGGAACTGGTAATGAAAAAGAGTTATGGCGTAAATGAGCTGCGCCGGATGTATCTTGACTTCTTCGAGAGCAAGGGACATCTTGTCATGAAGAGCTTTTCATTAGTACCACACAATGACAACAGCTTATTACTCATCAATGCGGGAATGGCACCGCTCAAGCCGTATTTTACAGGACAGGAGATTCCGCCACGCAGACGTGTGACAACATGCCAGAAGTGTGTGCGTACCGGAGATATTGAAAATGTAGGAAAGACTGCGCGTCACCTTACATTCTTTGAGATGCTTGGAAACTTCTCTTTTGGGGATTATTTTAAGCATGAAGCGATTGCCTGGTCATGGGAATTCCTGACAAAGGTACTTGGGCTTGAGGAGGATCGTCTGTATCCGTCCATTTATGGAGAAGATGAGGAAGCGTATGAGATCTGGACCAAAGAGGTAGGTGTTCCGGGAGAAAAAATTACACGTTTTTACCGTGATCCTGAAACCGGGGAATGTGATAATTTCTGGGAGCATGGTGCCGGTCCATGTGGTCCATGTTCTGAAATTTATTATGATAGAGGCGAAAAATATGGATGTGGAAGTCCGGATTGTAAAGTAGGCTGTGATTGTGACCGTTTCATGGAAGTATGGAACAATGTGTTTACACAGTTTGAAGGGGACGGCAAGGGCGGTTATACCGAACTTTCCCAGAAAAATATTGATACCGGTATGGGACTTGAGCGTCTGGCAGTTGTTATGCAGGATGTGGATTCCGTATTTGATATTGATACCATGAAAGCGATTCGCGACAAGATTTGTGAGATGTCCGGAAAGAAGTATGAAGTAGATGCCATGGATGACGTATCCATCCGTCTGATTACGGATCATATCCGTTCTTCCACATTTCTTGTATCCGATGGTGTTATGCCAAGCAATGAAGGAAGAGGCTACGTTCTGCGCCGTCTGATCCGTCGTGCGGCACGTCACGGAAAGATGCTTGGAATTGACGGACTGTTTCTTGCAAAATTATCAGAAACTGTCATCAATGAGAGCAAGGATGGATATCCGGAACTGGAAGAGAAGAAAGAATTTATCTTTAAGGTTCTGACACAGGAAGAAGAGAAATTCAATAAGACCATCGATCAGGGACTTGCCATTTTGTCTGACCTGATGGAGGAGATGAAGAAAAACGGCAAAAAGGAACTTTCCGGTGCCGATACATTCAAACTTTACGATACTTACGGATTCCCGGTAGATCTGACCGAAGAAATCCTTGAAGAAAAGGGCTTTTCCTATAATGAGGACGAGTTTAAGGCCTGTATGGAAGAACAGAGGCAGAAAGCCAGAAGTGCCCGTAAAGTGACAAACTACATGGGTGCGGATGCAACGGTTTACGAGCAGATTGATCCTTCCATCACAACAGAATTTGTCGGATACGAGAATCTGACATATGCTTCTAAAGTTACGGTTATGACGACCGAGACCGAGATTGTGGAAGCACTTTCCGATGGGGATGCAGGAACCATTATCGTAGAGAAGACTCCGTTTTATGCCACGATGGGCGGTCAGCAGGGCGATAAGGGACAGATCCGTACGGCAGACGGCGTATTTCAGGTAGAGGATACGGTTAAGCTTCTGGGCGGTAAATACGGACATATCGGGCATATGGTGTCCGGCATGATCCATACCGGCGAGGAAGTGGAACTGATGGTAGATGCAGACCTTCGCGCAAAGACCTGTGCAAACCATTCTGCAACCCATTTACTGCAGAAAGCACTCCGCGAAGTGCTGGGTACACATGTCGAGCAGGCGGGTTCTTATCAGGACAGTGAGCGTACCCGTTTTGATTTTACCCACTTTGCAGCGATGACTCCGGATGAGTTACAGAAAGTGGAAGACATGGTCAATGAAAAGATCAATGAGGGATTGGAAGTCCGCACCGATATCATGACCGTAGACGAGGCAAAGAAGACCGGAGCGATGGCTCTGTTTGGCGAAAAGTACGGAGAAAAGGTACGCGTCGTTTCTATGGGCGAGTTCTCGAAGGAATTCTGTGGTGGTACACATGTAAAGAACACTGCAGAGATCAAGACCTTTAAGATCCTTTCGGAGAGTGGTGTCGCAGCGGGAGTACGTCGTATCGAAGCTTTGACTGGGGACAATGTGATTGCATATTACAAAAAGATGGAAGAAGAGTTCCGGGAAGCAGCGAAGGTTGTAAAGTCTATACCTGCAAACCTTAAGGAACGTCTGGAGCATCTGACCGCAGAGATGAAAGATCTGCAGAGCGAGAACGAGGCGTTAAAGAGCAGGGCAGCTAAGGATGCACTTGGTGATGTGATGAATCAGATCGAGGATGTCAAAGGTGTGAAGCTTCTGGCAACCAGCGTATCTGGTGTGGATATGAATGGTCTGCGTGATCTCGGCGACCAGCTGAAGGACAAGATCGGTGAGGGCGTCGTAGTGATCGCATCCGATTGTGACGGAAAGGTAAACCTGATTGCCATGGCAACCGATGCAGCGATGAAGCAGGGGGCACATGCAGGTAATCTGATCAGGGCGATCGCCGGAAGCGTCGGCGGTGGCGGCGGCGGACGTCCGAATATGGCACAGGCCGGAGGAAAGAATCCGGCGGGTATTCCGGATGCCATTGCACAGGCGAAGACGGCACTGGAAAACATGTTAAAATAATCTATAACTGATAACACTTAAAAGAATATAATAAATATTTGCAAAAAACAGGTAAAATTGCATTTTTATTGCGCTTTTTTACCTGTTTTTTGCATTTTTATTATATTCTTTTAAGTGCTGTCTCTTATACACATCTGACGCTGCCGACGAATAGAGAGG
>ENA-UALE01000543-UALE01000543.1-human-gut-metagenome-genome-assembly--contig:-NODE-543-length-11090-cov-7.442048_pt1 | contig 11090 bp, 7 predicted proteins | sample MGYA00243697_ERZ654462 | MGnify/ENA primary metagenome ERZ654462 (study PRJEB26926, sample SAMN06164625) | human gut metagenome | biome: ENVO:00009003; feature: ENVO:2100002; material: ENVO:00002003... | reverse complement strand
TCTACACCTCTCTATTCGTCGGCAGCGTCAGATGTGTATAAGAGACAGGATATATGATACGCTATTTTTACATAATTGCGTTTTCCCTGTGCCACTCCACCTAAAACCAGTCTCATTTTACACCCTCTTTTTTTGTTATTCCTTTATCATCGTATAATTCCACATACCGCAGCTGCCACAACGATCACACACTCACACACTGTCACAAAATATCCTTCGGTATCCCCGGTAATACCTCCAAGTTCCTTTTTACATTTCTTATAATAATACAGAAAAGTAAGACCTGCGCCCACTAACACTGCCACTCCCGTCACTCCGTCTAAATACAGCATCAGCACTGCCACCGCTGCTGTCTGCAAAAACAGTGCGGTCTTTACGGCCCGCTCATGAGCTTTGCTCGTGAACATATACAAAAGTCCTTCTTTCTTTGCACCCGGAAAAGTCATCGCAGCAATACCGGAAAGACAGCGTGATAAGAAAAATCCGGCTGCCACGATCCCCGCCTGCCGTACTGCATCTATCTCTGAATATGCTCCGATATAAATCAGTTCATACAGCACCAGACAGATTACAGAAAAAGCACCTATATGCGAGTCCTTCAATATCTCAAGTTTTTTCTCTCTCGGCTGGTAAGAATGGAACGCATCCATCGTATCCATAAATCCATCCACATGAAATCCTCCGGTAACTGCAAGTGGAATGGCTGTGCCAATCATGGCAAATGCCACATTTCCAACCGAAAATTTTCCGCAGAACCACCACCAGAACATCGTGATACCGCCGATGGCCGCTCCAACCCACGGGAAAAAGCAGAATGCATACTTCATTTCTTTATCCTGCCAGGTAAACTGCGGCATCGGTATCTGGGAATACATGGAAAATGCAATGACCAGTGCTCTTAATGTTGTCATCATAATTTCTCCCCCTTTATAAAAATCGGGATTCCTGCCACAACCTCAATCACCGAATCCGCCATTTCTGCTAACTGTTGGTTGATCTGACCCAGATTTCTAATGTATTCCATCGTTTCCGGTTCATAGATAATTCCGTCCTCAAAGATCTGGTTTGTCGCGATCACCAGATGTCCGGTCTGGTCTTTCAAGTGCCTGATCTGGCGGACGATATTTTCTACACAGTTTGCATTTATCTCATCACCGACAGTCTCCGGGAACATCTCATTCGCCACAAGGTTTGACATGCACTCCAATAAAGCCACGGGCATCCGTATTTTTCCATGCAGCCTGGCACATCCCTGTTCTAAAAATTCTGCCGTACATACTCTTCCATGTGATGTGTCACATGTCTGTTCCAAAGACTCTGACATGCATACCTGTGCAAACGCTTCATCCACCTTGACAGGACACTCAGCCGTTTGAAATCCTTTCCCGGCGCGAAGTTTTCTGTGCCGTTCCACACGGCGTACTCCCTCTTCTCCATAGACACGCATCGTCGCAAGATAATATAAGTCTCCTTTTCCCGCCAGCTTTACCGCCACACCTTCTGCATATTCCGACTTACCACTGCCGCTTGCGCCTGTCACTACAACCATCATACGTCTGTAAACCTCTTGTATGCTTCCACCCTAATATCTGAAAATGTTGTCCGGTTACCATAGACTGCATGTACCGTATCGAGCAGTCCAAACATCAGAACGGCACCGGTTCCCTCACCGAGCGCCAGACTGCCATCAATGACCGGATGTACACCAAGTTCCTGTAAGATCAGTGCCGCTGCCGGTTCCCTGCTTTTGTGGGAAGCGATCAGGAAATCCTTTACGCCCGGAACAAGACGTTCTGCCACAAGTGCTGCAACTGCACTGATCACACCGTCCAGCACAACCGGGACACCGTAAACTGCGCCCCCGATGCAGACACCGCACAGTCCTGCAATATCCAGTCCGCCGACCGAACACAGAATACGAAATACATCTTTGGAGTCAAACTGATATTTTTTCCGCGCCTCATCGATCACCGCAATCTTATGTAATAATCCCGCGTCACTGAGTCCTGCACCTTTTCCGGTAATCGCTGCCGTCTCACAGTTTAACAATGCCGCCGCCACTGCGCTGCTTGTCGTCGTGTTTCCAATTCCCATCTCCCCGGTTGCAAGCAGTGTCACACCATCCTCTTTGCACTTTTTTACACTGTCGATGCCAGCTTCGATCGCAGCCAATGCTTCCTCCTCCGTCATCGCCGGCTGTTTTAAAAAGTTTTTTGTACCCCTGCTCACCTTTTTATTCCAGACGCCTTCCGGTGTTTCTTTCGCTGCGATCCCGACGTCGATTGGAATGACTTTAGCATTCGCCTGTGCAGCCATAAGGCAGACAGAGCTTTTTCGTTTTCCCATGGATTCTGCAACCTGATATGTGACTTCCTGCCCGGACTGGCTGATGCCCTCCTCAACGATCCCGTTATCCGCACACATCACGATCACTGCCTTCTTTTGTAACGGCACCCTCTCGTCCCCTGTCACTGCACCGATCTGTGTAAATATCTTTTCAAAGATTCCCAGACCATCTAATGGTTTCGCTAAGGAATCCCAGTTTTCCTGTACCTTTTTTCGGATTTTCTCATCCGGTCTTCTGATACAGACATACCCCTGCAGCGTATTCAGAACACGGTTGGTATACTTAATCAAACCTGTTTTATCGATATAAATTTCAGAATTTACACTCTTTTCAAAGCTTTCATTTCCCTGATTCAGGTATCTTCCCATCCCGCTGCCTCCTGCGTACTTCTTTTTTATTTCCGTTATCATTTATTATAGGGCAGTTTCCTGTGTTCAGCAATAAACAAATTTACTCCGTCAAATCGGTCCGTCCAGTCGCTGCTGTTCTCGCCTGTTGTGCGGTAACAAGCAGCCTTACATCCCCATCATCCTATACACCGCATCCATATCCAGATACTCCCGCAGCGTCTTCGCCAATTTATCATACTGTGTCTCTTTAAATTCCTGATAATTCTGCTGAGTCACTGCCTCCATGGAAATTCCTTTCTTTGTGGCAAGTGCCTCAACGATCTTTGCAGCAATGCCATCTGCATCAAATACTCCATGAACATAAGTACCATAAACATTACCTGCACAGATTCCATCTGCTTTTTGATTTTCAGCCTGATCTGTGATATGGCACAGATATTCATATCTTTTTTCCTGAAGCATTTCGGGCTTCTCACTCCGACCTAAATCCATCATAACCGTATCCATATCAATCTCGGCATGATCCGTCCTGCGGCTCGCTCCCATATGGATCTCATACCCTGTCAGCTTCATACCAGACAACACAGACAACACATCAGGGAGCCTTTCAAATTGCCCCTCCACCTGTGTCCTCGTCTTTTCCTGTTCCATCTCTGTCTCCAGCGGCAAAAGTTCCATACCGCGCAGCATACCGCCCTCCTCGACACCATAAGGATCTGTGATGCACTCTCCCAACATCTGATATCCGCCGCAGATGCCAAAGATCACGGCATCCCGATTTTGCGCATGCTTTTTGATGGCAGCCTCCAGCCCGTTCTGGCGCATCCATTTTAAGTCGCCCATCGTATTTTTACTGCCGGGCAGGATGATCATATCCGGGTGATGCAGCTTTTCCGGTGTATCTATATAGCGGACAGAAACACCTTCGATCGATTCAAATACCATGAAATCCGTAAAATTGGAAATACGCGGAAAACGGATAACTGCAATATCAACTGCCTTTTCCTCGTGATCCGTAAACCGGTCTGACAGACTGTCCTCATCTTCAAGTACTAAATGCATATAAGGCACGACTCCGGTAACCGGAATCCCGCCTTTTTCCTCTAACATCTGTATACCAGGATCTAAGATCGACACATCCCCGCGGAACTTATTGATGATAAGTCCTTTAATGCGTTCCCGTTCTTTTTCTTCTAACAAAACTAATGTACCGATCAGCTGTGCAAATACACCACCACGGTCAATATCCCCGACGAGCAGTACCGGTGCGTCTAATAACTCTGCAAGCCCCATGTTTACAATATCGTTTTCTTTGAGATTGATCTCTGCCGGACTGCCGGCTCCTTCGACCACTATGATATCAGCCTGCTGCTCTAACGTCTGATATGCTTTTAAAATATCCGGGATCAGTTTCTTTTTATACGCAAAATAATCCCGTGCCTTCATATTTTTAAGCACTTCGCCGTTTACGATCACCTGGGAGCCTGTATCATTCGTTGGTTTTAAAAGAATCGGATTCATGCAGACCTGCGGTTTTATCCCTGCTGCCTCTGCCTGCATGACCTGCGCACGCCCCATCTCAAGTCCCTCTTCGGTAATATAAGAGTTGAGTGCCATATTTTGGGATTTGAATGGTGCCACACGGTAACCGTCCTGCTTAAAAATGCGGCATAAACCTGCTACAAGCAGGCTTTTCCCAGCATTTGACATTGTTCCCTGAATCATGATTCTTTTTGCCATAAATTTATTTCTCTTTCCTATCCCTGTATTTTCTTTTTAGAGCAAAGAGTCGATTGCGACTCTTTCGCATTTACCCATCTACTCTCGGCGGCTGATCTCTTCCCGCAGTAATGCGGTCATTTCCTGATCTGCTTTTTTTAGACCGACAGTTTTTAATTTTTGCTGCATCTCATCCCATTTTGCATCAAAATCCTCCGGTTTGCAGACAATGCAGTCGATCAGTCCTTTCCATGCTATGTCATTCAGATTACTTAATATCTGATTCAGCTCATCCGGCAGTGTCAAAGACCAGAGCGGTGAATAATTTTCTTTTTCAAATTCTTCTTTCTGTGGGAAAATATCGATCAGCATATCTGCATTCCATGCTTTTAATGCCTCTTTTTCCATCTCATCATAACTTTCCTTTACCACATTTCTTGAACTCTTGCTGTATGAATTGCCGGTAGAATCAACTGCCTCATTTCCATAACTTGGAAACGGATATACACGGAAGCCAACTCCTGTGCGCTCCGAATAATTCGTATCACTTTTCGATACCTCAAGGTCTTCCTCCGTAATACAGCGTTTTCCATTTTCATCATAATAGTAGTTAACTCCTTCGATTCCCCAGTTCAGAAGGATCTGTCCCTCATCACTGCATATCCAGTCCAGAAATTTGACCGCCCGTACAGGATCTTTACAGCTTTTCGTAATACCGATTCCCCAGCCGACTGCCAGACTTCTCTGCTTTAAAGACGGGCATTTTACAGATTCATCAATCGTAACCGGAAGTCCCGCATAAGTCCGCTCGTCCTGTCCTTCCGATCTTAAAGATACCTCCGCATTTGCATAATCCCAGTCTTTATCCAGCAGTCCAAGCACCCTGCCGTCTGCAATCTTCATAATATAATCTTCGTGTGTCTGTGTGGCAAATTCCGGATCTAAAATTCCTTCATTATATATTTCGTTCAGCCATTCATAATATTCTTTCTGTCCATCCGCTGCATGCTTATAATATACTTCTTCCTTGTCCTCATCCACGATCCACTGACCATTATCCGGCGAACCATTTGCGATAAACCCGGACGGATTAGACAGCATCGTATACCAGTGCCAGTCAGAACATGCAATGGAAATACCGATGGTCGGTTTTTCATTAATAGTGGGATATTTTACCATATAGTCACGGATCATCTGTGTATATTCATCTAATGTATATGGTATCTGATACCCGTTTTCCTGCAATACCGCCCACTGGAGCTGGGCTGTCCCTGATGTTTCCAATGTTTCTTCCTGCACCTTGTCACTGCATAACTGGTAAATAGATGGATCATCACTGGAATAACGCAGATTTTCGTACTCATCTCCATACAATTTTTTAATATTAGGACCATACTCATCGATCAGATCTGACATATCAATCAATGCATCATTCTGGATCAATGTCGGAGCATCCCCTTTTGCAAACACAAGATCCGGATATTCCCCGGTTGCAACCATCAGCGCAATACGGTTATCACTGGCATCCGCAGGGTAATCCATCTTTAGCGTAACACCTGTCTTTTCTGTTATTTTCTGTGCGACAGGATCTGTCCATGTGTCCTCCATCCCGTCCGCATTATAAAATGTAAATGTAACCGGTTCTAAATCTTCCTGACTGCTCTCCTGCTTTTGTGTGTCTGAAACAGTTGTATTTTCTGTGGCACCACAGCCATATAACCCCATCAGCAGACTGCCTGTGATAAGACCACTTACGATCCTGCTGCACACTGTTCTATTGCATGCAAAATATTTACATACAAAAGTTTTACCTATACCTTTGTATAAAAAACTCCTTCCCATATATCCTGCCCCTTTAAATTATTTTCTCATTTTCAGAATGTAATATTTCATTACTCAATTTCCGACGTCAGAACCGGAAGTTTGATACTGACTTTCGTTCCTGCTCCTGTCTTACTCTCAAATTCTACTCCGTAATTCTCCCCATACTGAAGTTTAATTCTCTGATTGACATTACAGATTCCGATATGCGTCCGGTCAAGATTGTCAAAATCATTCAACGCCTTACGCACTTCGTCTAGTTTTTCCATGGACATTCCGCATCCATTATCTGATACTGTAATCCACAGATGGGATCTCACTTCAACCCTGATCACGATTTCTCCCCCGCTTTCCTTTGCCTCAAGTCCATGCACAAATGCATTTTCCACAAAGGGCTGGATCAATAGCGGCATAACCTTCAGTGAACTGATATCTCCCTCCGTCTCAATACTGTAATGGATTCTGTCATGGAAACGGTAATCCTGTATTTTCAGGTAATACTCAACCAGTTTCAGTTCTGATTTTAACGGCTGCAAGGTATTACTTACCTGGATATTTCTCCGCATGATCTTTGCAAGCATTTTTGCCAGTTCCTCGATATCCGGCTGATTATGAATTCTTGCCTGCATACGGATCGTCTCTAACGTGTTATACAGAAAATGTGGATTGATCTGGCTTGCAAGCATTTTAAATTCCACTTCTTTCTGCCTTGCATTGACCTGTTCTTTCTGCACACGTTCTTTGATCACGTTATTCATCAGTTCCTGTATGGAATCGATCATTACCTTCAGATCCCGGTAGAGATCCGAGATCTCATCCTCCCCGCCGATATCCTCCGTGATATCAAAATCTCCAGTTGCAGCCTTATGCATCTGCAGACGGAATGTATTTACCCTCGTACTGAACTGATTGGAAAATACCAGAATAATTCCAAGACCAGACACCACACAGACAAGCTGTGGCACAAGACTTCCCAACGCACTGCGGGCTGCCGATCCTGCGATCTCTTCATACGGACATACACTGACTAAGGTATAATAATCATCCGAATAGTCCGGTTTTACCCGCACCGTCGATAACAGACAGGTATCTTCCCCCTGAAAACGCACTTTGCCGGAATAAGTATCATTTTTGATCTGCTTTAACAGTAGAATCATTTCATCCGTGTCCCGTTCATATTCATTGCGGTGCAGAACCACCGTGTCATTATACACTAAATAAGTATCCTGCGTCCGTTCCTGCACAGGCAGCTCCGTCCTCTTATACTGCATGTTAATTGCAAGTACACCGACCGGCTGCATATCCTTCGTATATAAAAGTCTCGACATCCGGAGTGAATCCTTGCGTTTTAACGAATCATACGAATAAGACCAGTACGGTTTTCCATTCAGTTCGAGCGTATTCTGATACCATGGCTTCTCTGCAATCTCCTGATCTACATGTACAAAATATTCATTATTGGAAATTGTATCATTATTCAGATACAACGTGATACTTGAAATTTCATGATAATAATATTTCAGATAATCAGAAATGGTATCATAGTCTCTGTAATCTGCAAGAATCTCCGAATAGTTTTCATACTGATGAAATGCGATATGCTCAATCTTTTCATCAAAGTACATCTGTTTGGAAATGTCGGAGATGACGGACATACTCTCGCTCATTGAATCCGCGATCATATTTAACCCATCCATCTCGCTTTCCTTCGCTTTCTGGATCAACACCGATCTCGTATTCTGATAAGTATAAATATCCAACAGCAGAATCGGCAGAATTCCTCCGGCAATGTATATAAAGAGCATTCTCTCCCGCAGTCTTAAATTGCCTATGAATGTTTTTATCCGGGCAAACAGACTCATGTTTTTTACGCCTTTCGTTCATTTTTCACTCAGAGCGGTGTTTATTCCGGACGCACACGCACAACAACCGGAAACTCACTGTCTATTCCAGGTGCGGTTACATGAAGTCCTTCCCCGTCCACAGACCATTGCAGCCTGCCATCATATCCTAAAATATCCACCGACTCAATGATACCATGAAACTCCGGCACATTCTGATCACTGCTGTCTGCCAGTGAACGGATACAGAAAACACCATCTTTAGGACATTGTAACGCAATTGCGTAAATATTTCCATGATTAATCGTAAAACGGTAATCTTTGTTTGTAAATTTCAGTTCTTTCTGATCCTGAAACTGTCCTTCTGCCGCTGCCGTCGGACCTTCCATGGATTTTCGCCAGACATTTGCACCGATAACGGCCTCACTGTTTACTTTCATCCATTTTGCAAGATCTTCCAAAATAGCACGGTCACCATCCGGGATCGTTCCATCCGCCTTCGGACCGATATTTAACAGAAGATTACCATTTTTGCTGACTACATCCACGAGTGTACAAATGATCTCATTGCTGCTTTTATAATCCAATGTGTCAGTATAGCACCAGGAATTTCTTGCAACTGCCGTATCGGTCTGCCAATCATAGGGCTTTGCTTCCGCAAACCCACCGCGCTCCACTTCCACAATTCCACTGCCAAACATCATCGCATCATGTTTATAACAGATTTTAACATCTTTGCCCCATTTCACGCCGCAGTTGTAATAAAATGCAGCGAGTTTCTTTAAATATGGTTTGAACGCCTGATGCTGCACCCACCAGTCAAAATACAGCAGGGATGGTTTATAATTTAATATAATTTCCGCTGTGCGTGCTAACCAGTCATTTAAAAATTCTTCTGTCGGATACGGCTCTCCGTAGAGATCTTCTGCATCCGGTTCCGGCATGGACGGCCAATACAGGTCTCCTTTTTGCAATGGTTCTTTGATATCACTGTCAAATTCTTTTCCGTGTCCTAAGAAAAACCAATGTTCTGCACGGTGGGATGATGTGCAGAACGTAAGTCCCTGTTTCTCAATCTCCGCTTTCAGTTCACCAAGTACGTCCCGTTTCGGCCCCATCTCTGCCGAATTCCAGTGGGACAGTTCACTTTTGTACATCTGAAATCCATCATGGTGTTCTGCAACCGGAAACACATAACCGGCACCGGCTTCTTTGAATAAACGCACCCATTCTGCCGGGTCAAATTTTTCGGCGTGGAACATCGGGATGAAGTCTTTATATCCAAAGTCTTTCTGGCTGCCGTAGGTTTTTATATGGTGTTCGTATGCGGGCATTCCCTCGATGTACATGTTTCTTGGGTACCATTCGTTGGAGTTGGCGGGAACACTGTAGACGCCCCAGTGGATGAAGATGCCAAATCTTTTCTGTTTAAACCAGTCAGGGGTTTTCGTCTGCATCAGGGATGACCAGGCTGGCTGGTACGGGCCTTCTGCGATGATGCGGTCTACGGTTTCGAGAAGTTGTTGTTCTTTCTGCTGTTCCGACATAGTGTATGTCCTCTTTTCTTGCTCTAGATGGGGCGAAACTCTAATTTAGGCTGGGACTCAACTACTTCAGTTTTTTGAAGAGTTTCGCGGTTTCTTTGTGGAAAATCTCTACTTGCCTGAGATAACCTTTACCTGCTTTGAACGATCGCCACTGCTTTTGCCGGAAGTACAACTTTCTCTCCTGCCTGGTAAGTCATTCCGCCGAGCAGGTCAGTTCCGGCTTTTTTCAGCGTTACTTCCTGTGATTCGTCCGTCGGATTTAAGAGGAAGAGGAAGCTGCCGTTTTTGTTTTCGCGGAGAGTGATCTCTACTTTGTCACTGCCTTCTGCGAGTGGTTCTACGCCGGCTTCTTTCATAATGTCAGTTAAGAAAGTGCGGTAGAAGTCCTGATTGGAGCGGGTTGCGACGTAGCATGCTTTTCCGGATCCAAAGGTGTTGCAGGTCAGTACGGGCATTCCGGCATAGAAGTCATTATCATAGGTTGAGAGTGTTTCTGCGCCTTCGGTGTGCAGAAGATCACAGAGTACTTCTGCCGGGTAGGTTACATTTTTGTATGCAAAGGTATGTTTCATGCCAGCATCTCCTTCCGGGACAGCGTCGGATTCCTCCACCCAGATACCCAAAATATCGCGCAGTCTGCCCGGATATCCGCCTGTGATCACAAGGTCATGGTCTTCCACATATCCGCTGAAATAGGAGGTCAGAAAGGTGCCGCCCGCTTTGACAAAGCTGCGGATCTTTTCATCATAACCGTCTTTGCACATGTATAACATCGGTGCAATGACAACTTTATAACCGGACAGATCATCGTCCACACCAACAAAATCCATTGGGATATGAAGATTTAACAGTGCCTTATAATACTGATAAATCTCCTCATAATAATTGATACAACGGCTTGGGCCTGCGGATAATACCGTTGCCCACCAGTTATCCCAGTCAAATACAACTGCCACTTCTGCCGGAGTTCTTGCACCAAGCAGTGTATCAGAAAGTTCAGTCAGTTCTTCGCCAAGTGCTGTGATCTCACGGAACACTCTCGTATTCTCATTGCCGACATGGTCGATCACTGCACCGTGATATTTCTCACAGGCACCAATGCTTCTTCTCATCTGGAAAAACATGATCGTATCTGCGCCGTGCGCTGCCGCCTGATAGCTGTATAAGCGCATCACACCCGGTCGCTTTAAGGCACAGCAGGTATGCCAGTTACTCACACTCGGTGTCTGTTCCATCAGTGCAAACGGTTTGCCACCCTTTAATCCACGCATCAGATCATGTGCCATCGCATTGTTTTCTGTCTCTGCGCCAAAGGAAGGATAGCTGTCCCAGGAAATAAAATCCATTTCTTTTGCCCATTTCTGGTAGTCTAATGATGGATAAAATCCCATCAGATTTGTGGTAACCGGAATATCCCTGTCTCTTATACACATCTGACGCTGCCGACGAATAGAGAGGTGTAGAT
>ENA-UALE01000509-UALE01000509.1-human-gut-metagenome-genome-assembly--contig:-NODE-509-length-11776-cov-11.461565_pt1 | contig 11776 bp, 6 predicted proteins | sample MGYA00243697_ERZ654462 | MGnify/ENA primary metagenome ERZ654462 (study PRJEB26926, sample SAMN06164625) | human gut metagenome | biome: ENVO:00009003; feature: ENVO:2100002; material: ENVO:00002003... | reverse complement strand
ACGAGATGAGCGCTAGTCTCGTGGGCTCGGAGATGTGTATAAGAGACAGCGTATCAGGTCAGTGACCGCAGATATGACCGGCATCATTTTATGATACATGATTATTTTATTGCAAAATCCCTTGATCTGGTCCGTCCGGGCGGCATAGTGGCTGTGGTAACTTCCAGTGGAACGATGGATAAGCAGAATCCGGCAGTGAGACAGTATATCGCAAACCGGGCAGAACTGCTTGGAGCCATCCGATTACCGAATAATGCGTTTCAGAGAAATGCCAATACCAGTGTTGTTTCTGATATTTTGTTTTTCCAGAAAAGGGACAGGGCATCCATTGAGGAACCGGAATGGTTAAATCTAAAGGAAACACCGGAAGGTTATTCGGTCAATGCTTATTTTGCAGAGCATCCGGAAATGGTGCTTGGTGATTTTACTACAGAAAGTACCCAGTATGGAAAGCAGGAAGTGACTGTAAAACCAAAAGAAGGCGTTACCTTAGAAGAACAGTTAAAAGAAGCTATCAGGAATATCCATGGTACGATCACGGAACTGGAACTTTCGGATACAGAGCTGGAGGAGGATGTTGTCTCTATCCCGGCAGACCCGAATGTAAAGAATTTCAGTTTTACCGTAGTGAATGAGGAAGTCTATTACCGGGAAAATTCTGTGATGAACCGCATGGAACTTCCGGCAATGACAGCGGAACGTGTCAAAGGGATGGTGAAGATCCGTGATGTTACGAATGAACTGATCCAGTGTCAGATGGAAGAGGGAAGCGATGAGCAGATTACAAAGCTGCAGGAAAAACTCAATGAAGAATACGATACCTTTACAGCAAAATATGGTCTTATCAGCAGCAATGCCAATAAGCGAGCATTTAGTCAGGACAGCAGTTATTGTCTTTTGACTTCTCTGGAATTTCTGGATGATAAGGGAGAACTGAAACGGAAAGCGGATATTTTTACCAAAAGGACAATCCGAAGGGCAGAAACGGTAACTTCTGTGGATACTGCCAGTGAAGCACTTGCTGTTTCCATCGGTGAGAGGGCGGGCGTTGACCTTTCCTATATGGCACAGCTTTCCGGGAAAACAGAAGCAGAACTTACCGAAGAACTGGCAGGAGTGATCTTTAAGAATCCGATCAGTGAGAAATGGGAGCCATCGGACGAATATCTGTCTGGAAATGTGAGGGAGAAACTACAGATCGCAAAACAGTTTGCAGAAAATCACCCGGAATATCAGGTGAACGTGCAGTATTTGGAGCAGGTACAGCCAAAAGATTTGGATGCGTCAGAGATTGAGGCAAGACTTGGGGCAACCTGGATTTCCGAGGATTACATTACACGGTTTATGGCAGAGACATTCCATACACCAAGATATTATGTAGGGAGCAAGGTCAAAGTCCAGTATGCCGAAGTAACCGGACAGTGGAATGTTATGGGAAAAAATGTGGACAGCTACGGAAATGCCCTTGTTACTTCCACATATGGAACACAGAGAGCCAATGCCTACCGCCTTTTGGAAGATGCCTTAAACCTCCGGGATACCAAGATTTATGACACGGTACAGGATGCCGATGGGGAACACCGGGAATTAAACCGGAAGGAAACAATGCTGGCACAGCAGAAGCAGGAGCTGATCAAAGAGGAATTTAAGGAGTGGATATTTAAAGACCTGCACCGACGGGAAGATCTCTGTAAGATCTATAATGAACGATTTAACAGCATCCGTCCACGGGAATATGATGGAAGCCATATTCAGTTTGTCGGCATGAACCCGGAGATCACCCTGATGCCGCACCAGAAAAATGCAGTGGCTCATGTGCTGTATGGAAATAATACGTTACTGGCTCATTGCGTAGGAGCAGGGAAGACGTTCCAGATGATCGCAGCCGGTATGGAATCAAAACGGCTGGGACTCTCACAAAAGAATCTTTATGTCGTGCCAAACCATCTGACCGAGCAGTGGGGCAGTGATTTCCTACGTCTCTATCCGGGAGCAAATATCCTGGTGGCAACGAAGAAGGACTTTGAGCCGGCAAACCGAAAACGGTTCTGTTCCCGTATTGCGACAGGGGATTATGATGCCGTGATTATCGGCCATACGCAGTTTGAGAAAATCCCTCTTTCAAGAGAACGGCAGATTGCCATGCTGGAAGATCAGATTGCAGATATTACGTTCTCCATTGAAGAAGCAGCACATCAGGCAGGGCAGAATTATACCATCAAGCAGTTGGAAAAAACAAAGAAGAGTCTGCAGGCGAGGATGAAGAAACTCAATGACCAGACCAGAAAGGATGATGTAGTAACCTTTGAGCAGTTGGGGGTAGACCGGCTGTTTGTGGATGAAAGCCATAGTTTTAAGAACCTTTTTTTGTATACAAAAATGCGGAACGTGGCGGGGATCTCACAGACAGATGCACAGAAAAGTTCGGATATGTTTATGAAATGCCGGTACATGGATGAACTGACCGGCGGCAGAGGGATCACCTTTGCTACAGGTACTCCCGTATCGAACAGTATGACGGAGCTTTACACTATCATGCGTTATCTCCAGTATGACACACTTATGCGTATGGGCATGGGACATTTTGACTCCTGGGCGGCAACGTTTGGGGAGACAGTAACCGCAATCGAATTATCACCGGAAGGAACGGGCTATCGTGCAAAAACACGGTTTGCCCGTTTTTTCAATCTTCCAGAGCTGATTTCCATTTTCAAGGAAGCAGCAGATATTCAGACTTCTGATATGCTGAATCTTCCAGTGCCGGAAGCAGAGTTTATCAATGAAGTCTTGAAGCCAAGTGAAGAACAGCAGGATATGGTAGCAGCATTTTCAGAACGTGCAGAATCAGTAAGAGCAGGAATGGTAAATCCGACAGAAGATAATATGCTCAAGATTACCAACGACGGAAGAAAGTGTGCGTTAGACCAAAGGCTTTTGAATGAACTCCTTCCGGATGCCGAAAAAAGTAAGGTCAATACCTGTGTGGAAAATGCTTTCCATGTATGGGAGGAAGGAAAAGCAGACCGGACAACCCAGCTGATCTTCTGTGATTTATCTACACCAAAAGGAGACGGGACATTCAATGTATATGATGATGTCCGAAACAAACTGACAGAAAAAGGAATCCCGAAAGAAGAGATTGCTTTTATCCATGAATACAACACGGAGGCAAAGAAAGCGGAGCTGTTTGCAAAGGTACGGGCCGGACAGGTGAGAATCCTCATGGGTTCCACTCCAAAACTTGGTGCTGGTACCAACGTACAGGACAGGCTTATTGCTCTCCATCATCTTGACTGCCCGTGGAAGCCGTCTGATCTGGAACAGCAGGAAGGACGTATCTTAAGACAGGGAAACCAGAATGACAAAGTAAAGATATTCCGGTATGTGACGGAGAATACTTTTGATGCGTATATGTGGCAGATTTTGGAGAATAAGCAGAAGTTCATCAGTCAGATCATGACTAGCAAATCCCCGGTCAGAGCTTGTGAAGATGTGGATGATACGGCACTGTCCTATGCAGAGATCAAGGCACTTGCCACAGGCAATCCGTACATTAAGGAAAAAATGGATCTGGATGTGCAGGTGAGTAAGCTAAAACTCTTAAAGGCAAACCATACCAGTCAGATTTACCGTCTGGAATCCGATATTGCAAAAAATTTCCCGGTACAGATCAGTGCCTTGAAAGAGCGGATTGCCGGGATGCAGGTGGATTCGCAGGTAGTAAAAAGCGTGGATTTACAGGATAATGACACGTTTGCCATGACGGTAGGGAATGTCCTTTATGAAGATAAGAAAGAAGCAGGAGAGGCATTGATCGCTGCCTGTGCAGGGTTAAAAGCCGTCAGCACCGGCGGAAAGGTCGGGGAATATCATGGGTTTACGTTATCTGCTTCCTACAATATGTTCTCCAATGCGTTTGAACTGACGATCAAAGGAAAATGCTCTTATAAGCTGGAGATCGGAAAAGACCCGGTAGGAAATATGCAGCGTATCCATAACACGCTTTCTTCTATCGACAGGAAGCTGACGGAAAGTGAGCAGAAGTTAGAAACCGTACAACAGCAGCTTGCTACTGCACAGGAAGAGGTAAAGAAGCCATTCCCGAAAGAAACAGAGCTGAATGAAAAGATAGAACGGTTATCCGAGTTAAATGCATTGCTGAACATGGATGAAAAGGGTAATGAGACGATTATGGCAGATGAGGATATTGGCAGAGAAGGAAGTAACACGGACAGCAGGAATGCCATAGAAGAAAAAGAACTTCCGGAAACAGCAGACAGAATCCATAAGCCTTCTATTCTGGAACGCTTAAAGCAGGAGAAGGCACAGCAGAATACAGCGGAACCGACCGTTGCACAGAAAGCTGCAAAGAAAAAACACGAACAGGAGTTATAAAAGATTTCCCGTCAGAGTTTTCTCTGGCGGGAAATAAAATGGAGGGTTTGTTTATGGCAAATAATATAGAAAAACAGTTAAAAGAAATATCGGAACGGCTGGAGCAGGGAGTAAAGGAAATCTTTACATCGGAGCGATATACTGAATATCTGAATACCATGTCAAAGTTCCATAATTACAGCTTTAATAACACGCTGCTGATCACCATGCAGAAACCGGAAGCAACACTGGTGGCAGGGTATCAGGCATGGCAGAAGAAGTTTAACCGCCATGTAAAACGTGGAGAGAAAGGAATCCAGATCATCGCACCAGCACCGATACGGGAGAAACAGGAGATTGAAAAGATCGACCCGGTAACAAAAGAGCCTGTGATCGGGGATGATGGACAGCCGGAAACAGAGATCGTGGAGATGGTGATACCGAGATTCCGTGTAACGACAGTGTTTGATGTCAGCCAGACAGAAGGAGAACCGATCGCAGAACTGGAGGTGCCGGAGCTTACCGGAAGTGTACAGTTTTATGATACGTTCATGCAGGCATTGCAGAATATTTCTCCTGTACCGATCCGCATGATGAATGTGGAAGGGGAAGCAAAAGGCTATTATCACCAGACAGAAAAATATATTGCGATAAAGGAAGATATGAGTAATGTCCAGACGATGAAAACCGGAGTCCATGAAGTGAGCCACGCATTGCTGCATGACCGGGAAGTAATGGATGCGGAAGGCGTCTTAAAAGACCAGACAACAAAGGAAGTGGAAGCAGAAAGTATCGCTTACATAGTCTGCAACCATTTTGGTCTGGATACTTCAGAATATTCATTTACTTATATTGCCAGCTGGTGTGAGAGCAGGGATATGAAGGCATTGAAAGCATCAATGGATACCATCCGAAAAACATCGGTAGAGATCATCGGGAACATTGAGGAGCAGATGCACGAGATTGAACTGGAAAGACCGATCAGAGAACCATTTCATAGAGAGGATGTTATTCTGCATCTTTCAGGCAGTATGGGTTCGGAATATAGTTATAATCTGGTAGAGAACATGACAGCAGAACAGTTGCAGGAGAACGTGAGGGAATATGTCAGTCGGTTGGAACAGAAAGAAATCACAGGAGATGAGAAATCTTTGGAAGAATTTTTGGAGGACAGAGGTGCAGCAATCACAGTATTGTATGCAAGTGATGGAGTGGGAGAAAATTATCCGATTCACTTTTTTGATGCAGCGTATGATGCAGATACAGGCAGTGCTTATTTTTCAGAGCTGACACCGAAAGAACAGGCAGAAATGCTGGTGGAAAAAGCGGAATTTCCGAGAACAATTTTTACAGAAGAAGAGAAAGCATTTGTAACAGAATATGCAGAAACCTTTCCCGGACAGGTAGAAAGACTGAATGATCTGGTCTGGGATATGCGGGAATCTTATGATGAAGCCGGTGCAAACTTAGTACATGAAGTGATTCAGGCAGCAAGAGCAAATTTCCCAACCACAGAACTTCCAGAAGAAAGAGAAAATACCATGCAGTATGCCCATAGACTGATTGAAGCTGCAGAAACCGCCAGCCATGAGAATTTTACGGAATCACAAAGAAATCTTATCGTAAATTTTGCTTATAAGATGGATGACCGGGACGAAATTTTGGGACTGGTAAACCGTATGCTGACAGCGAATCGGGGTGACCGAAGTGAAGTTATGAGAAGTCTTGTGCATGAGACAGAGGCACAGATGGATAACTTTCCAGATGGAAGGATCGGTTTTACAGAAATGCACGAAGCAGGAATCCGACTGGAACACATGTATCCTCTTGAAAAAAACAGGGCAGTAGAATTGTATCGTGAAGGTGCAGAAGTTTTTATCTTACATGGAAATCCAGACAATCCAGAGCAGGCAGGACAGATTCTTGCAGAAACAGAAAATGCGATCCTGGGGCATGACGGTATCTTTGGTATTACGGAAACGGAATGGGAAGTACATAAAGAAAGAGAAGCAGCGATAGCCAGACAGGAAAAACTGGAACAGGATAGTGCAGAAAAGATTGATGAAACCTTACTTCTTCATGGAGAAAGCGGTCGTTTTGCAATCTATCAGATGGATACGGGTGGAGAGCATACTTATCAGTTTATGGGTTTTGAATCGGCTCAAAAATTAGGCTATACCATTGATGGAAAAGACTACAGGATGGTGTATGCGGCTCCATGGACACCAACGATCACATTAGATGATATTTTTGAAAGATTTAATATCAATCGCCCGAACGATTTTCATGGACATTCCTTATCGGTAAGTGATGTTATTGTCATAAACCGGACGGCAGAAACAAAGGCTTATTATGTGGATTCTTTCGGCTTTGAGGAACTTCCGGACTTTGTACAGCAGAGAATGGAGATACTGGAAAATAATCATACCAGAGCCTATCCCCCAGTCTATAAAGGAACACTTGCTCAGGCAATGGAAGAACGGGATGTAGATGCTTATCTGGATTCCAGAAAGTTAAATATTGATTGTAAGAAAGCAATCGAGGAAGCAATCGCATTAAATTTTGATGGACTGCATTTAAAGGAAGATGCCGCAACACAAGTGCTGGAACAGTTTGGAGAAGAACGTATGACGTTTGTTATGGCAAATACGCTTCGGGAACTTTCTTATGATGGCAGATTTTCCAGACAGAACAAAGACTGGGCAGAGCATATCGAAATCCCGGAAAATATCAATCAGGGAAAGAATCTGAATCAGGATTATGTGATAGAAAGCCACCCGGCGGTGTTAGATGGATTTATTGATATGGCAAGGGCAGAGATCCGTATGCAGAAGATTGAACAGGCATTGGATGAAGCGGAAGTCACCATTACAGAAGATACCAGAGGATTTGAAGCAGATGGACATGCGGGAACCTGGCATACGGTGGATGAAAGAGCGTATGCAGGGGAGAAGTTCTTCTTCATGGAACATGATGAGTATGGTTCAGATGTGGCAGGGATTATCGTATCGGAACATGGTCAGCTTGTAGCCGAAGATCTCTGGAATGGGTATGATGCCGGAGCATTGGAAGCCATTTCAGAGTATCTGCAGGAGAAAGGAATTTCTGTGGAAGAACTTATGCCGGAACTGGAACCGGATGAACTGGCATATAAGATTGACGATAGGTATTTTGCAATCCAGAGAACAGAGGAAGGCTATGATTATACCTTTTATGCTTGGGATTACGATGAGATCGACGGTGGTGCTTATGACAATCCTGATATTTCTATGCGGCAGGCAATGGAAGATATTCTGGAAGATGAAGATATGTCTTTGGAAAATGCAGTTCCCGTTGACTATGAGGATTTGATGGCAGAAGTGGAAGAAGCAGGCGAACGGCAGATGCAGCTGGCACAGTTATTAAAGAATTGTCCTCCAAGTATTTTTGAGGACTATGACCGGGAAAGAGCAGTGGATACTTGTGAGGGAATTGCAATGCAGTTTACCAAGAGCAAAGGGTATCTGACCGTACAGGCAACGGAAGAAGGCTATTTTTATATTTTTTATGATTCTGACCTGCACGAAATCCATTCCAATGATTATGACGATCCAAAAATATCTGTTCAGAACGCTACTTATGAAATCTTAAAAAGTGAAAGAATGGATGATATGGAATGTATCAAAGTGGATTATAAGGAATTTGAAGCAATGACCATCCAACATTCCAAAGACTTACTGCAGGCAGGTGAGCTTCGTGCGACTTCTGAGATTGGAAGAGATGAAGTAGCATTAAATGGTCTGAGCAGGGCAGAAGTGGAGCGTGGTGTCTTGTATCACGCACAGGGTATTCTGGAAAAAATGGGACTGGAAAATGAAGTAGAGCTGCTTGCTGCAAGGGTGCATGGTTCCAGAAGCAGAGAGGAACTTTACAGAAATGATTCTGACCTTGATGTAGTGCTTTCTTATCGTGGCAATATCCGAGAGGATAGTTTCTTCAATGAATTAAATGCTCATGGTATGGCAATGGCAGGTATTAAGGTGGACATCAATCCTATCGCAGAAGAAAGAATCACTCTGGCAGAATATATGAAAGAGTCCGAAGCATATCTTGATCAGAAGGAAATCGAAAAGTTGGCGGCTGATTTAGATAATTTCAGCTATGAATATGATCCTTACGAATATAAAGATACGGTCGAGGACAGGGAAGAACAGGTGGAGAAAATCACAGAGGACATTCTGAATCAGAAAACAGAGTGCTTAAAGGACTGGCTGGTTGAAATTTCGGAAGAATCCGATATAGACAGTGATGTGATAACTGCCCGGTCATTACTTTCCCGTCTGGAAAATGCAGAAAACTTTTCTATCTTTACCAGACAGCCAGAACAGGAACAGCCAGAAGCTACGATTACTTTTTATGTGGCAGAGTGTATGGAGTTCCCGGTCATGGGGGAGTACCATAATAATCTTACTCTGGAAGAAGCGATTAAGATTTATGAAAGTATTCCGGCAGATCGACTGCATGGAGGCAAAGGGATTGGATTTGACCTGCAGGAAGGGGATAAGGATTATTCCGGGGAATATGAACTGATGTGTTGGGACAGAGTAGACAGGGAACTGATAGATATGATTCCTCATTATAAGGAAAGTCCATTGGTACAGAAAGCAATCAACGATATGGAAAAATATCTGAATGAGAAACATGGAAAAGTGCAGGAAGCAGAACAGGCTGTGGAAGTGAAACAGGAAGTTCCAGAAGCACCAGTCAAGAAAGAATCCGTATCAGTAGAACCGAACCAGACGCAAAAGAAAGAGCCTGTAAAGGGCGAAAAAGGAGAACTGAAAAAATCCGTGCTGCAGTCGTTGAAAGAGTTTCAGGCAAGGGCAAAAGCACAGGAGCAGAAAAATAAAGAAGCAGAAAAACCCAAAGCACATAAGAAGGGGGATGTAGAATTATGATGGATCTGGCAATGAACTTTGATACAGATGAATGTTTAGTGACCGCAATGTTTGATAAAGGCAACAGAAATGATACGATGGAAGCCATCGACAATATTATTCCATTTCTGAAAGGGGATGCGGATATGATCGGGCTTGTCTGCAATACCATAAGAAAGCTGTTCTGCATGAGCGATGAAGGCTATGAGATTTTTCTTATGGATCTGGAAGATTACAAAGCGGAATTGGAAGAGGAGGACGAGGAATGAGTACAAGTCAGTGTGCAGTATATCAGGTAAAAGAAACACCAGAGTATCGTGATGTTCGTTTCCGTTCTTATGAAAAGCTGAGAAGCGAAGGAAAGAGCGTCAGCATTGAGAACTATCAGCAGGTGTACATTGGAAGAATCCAGCCGGGGGAAACTCCGGCGGATATAAAAATACGCCTGCAGAAACAACGACCGAAGAACTTCAAAGGTCATTCCATCGGATGCAGCGATGTTCTGGTTATCACAGATGAGGGAAAAACCACAGCCTACTATATTAATAAAGATGGATTCATTATCGTTCCAGAATTTCTCACAATCAAAAATTCCTCTGATACTAAACTTTCCATTGATACAACGGGATATGAAATCGAAGGAAAGAAAGGGACATGGCTTACCCAGGATTATATTTTGATGAACGAGAAGAAATGGTTCCTGATGGAACATGAAGAGTATGGGACGAGAGCCGCCTATGTGATTCTCAGTGAAGATGGTGCAGTAGTTATGAATGATTGTTACAATGGTTTTGACGAAGAAGCAAGACGGAACATTCAGAACTTTATGCAGCAACAGGCAGCAAAAGAACAGGAACAGCAAAGACAACAGCAGGTGCAATCGCAAATGCAGTCTAATCAGATACAGCAGTCACCAGAACAGCAGAAAAAGAAACCAGAGCTGGCAAACTGGCAGAAGGTTATGGACAACGGAGAATATCTTCGCAGTGCGGAGATGGCAGAAGAAGCCAACTACAACATGATCGATGGACTGATGAACAATACTCCAAAGAAAAAAGATAAAAATGCTCCCCGGAGATCTGTGTTGAAACGGCTTCGTAAGCATCAGCAAAAGATAGCCAGTCAGGGCAAAGGACAACCACAGCAACAAAGAGCAGTGGAAGAAGAGATGGAAAGGAAGAAGAAGTAATTTTCAACGGAAGTGGTCTTGCTGCTTATGTGGCAGGGCCATTTTTGCATTGAAAAAGATGAACACAGGTTATTTAGACGTGGTAGATAAAAAGGTTAGTAATATAAGAAGTAAAAATAAGAAACAAATTAGCACTCACCTCTTGACAGTGCTAACAACAAATGATATATTATAAACAATAAGTACGTTGTTGTTTATATATGTAGCAGTCAAATATGTATTGTACCTTTACAACTGAATATAGAAAAGAAATCTTTGCATTATAGGACGTCATTTTAGATAAAGACTTCTTGAGCTGATGGAGTAAAGGCAAAGAATATTTGGCAAGATTGTGATGAACATTATATGGAGGAAACTATTTATGGTAGAAGCAGTGATGAGAGCACAAAGTTATGCAATTAGTATGGAGCATGATATGAGCCGAGTATTCGGATGCGATAGAGGCGGAATGGCAGGAAAAGTTAATAGCGACTTTATTAGGAGAAACTCATTGGCGGCCGTTTTAATGACTTGTGGATATATTTATGGATTGGTAGATGACCTTGGAAAAAGGACGATAGAGAATTTCATAGAAGAAACAAGCTTTTATTGGGAAATGAACTTAGATGAATTATTGTCATTTGAAACATCGAGTAAAACCGTTGGAATAGCAACCGTAGAAATAGCATATGATAACGGTAAAGAAGCGGTGATTGATATAACGGATAAGTTCAGTAAGATTTGTGACTTGATAAATAATTAATAACGGATAAAAATTGATTTATTATAAACAACACGTTAACATTGCAGAATGAAAATTATAACCAGTCTAAAGAAATTTAGACTGGCTTTTTTTATTATCAGATAGGCTTTGGAGAGAGGTGGAGTTATGAATTGTCAAAGCGATGAAAAGAGGATGCGTGAGGTTGAGCAAGAATGGTATGCAATGCAAGGATTTAAAACGGATATTAAGTGCCATTTTTATTATGATGAAAGTAATAACTGCAGAAAATTTTGGGTCAGAACGAACCAAAAAAATTTAGAAAAAGAGTTTAATGTAAATCCATATGAAGATTTTGTTCTCGCAGGGGTGGTAGCAAAACAGGAATTAGATGTTTCATTTGAAGAATTGGCTCGATTATTAAAATTGCAAAAGAATGTTACAGAGATAAAATTTAAAAATCAGTTTTCAAAAGGTGATTTTTTAGGATGTATGAGTAGAAAACGTGTGGGGTACTTGTTTCAGTGGATAAATGAAAAAGGGTTATTTATACATTATACCTGTCTCTTATACACATCTCCGAGCCCACGAGACTAG
>ENA-UALE01000501-UALE01000501.1-human-gut-metagenome-genome-assembly--contig:-NODE-501-length-11954-cov-9.450374_pt1 | contig 11954 bp, 12 predicted proteins | sample MGYA00243697_ERZ654462 | MGnify/ENA primary metagenome ERZ654462 (study PRJEB26926, sample SAMN06164625) | human gut metagenome | biome: ENVO:00009003; feature: ENVO:2100002; material: ENVO:00002003... | reverse complement strand
GGCAGCGTCAGATGTGTATAAGAGACAGCATACGCTTCGTTGACGCTGAGGGAATCAAATTGGATCCTGGTCGTGTTTTCCGCTTTCATCTTCATTCCTCCTGTCCTGCATCTGTGCAGGGGATATTGGCCAGCCGCAGAACGCGGCGCAGCTGCTCCGGGGCGTGCTGGATGCGCAGGGTTCCGCCCAGACTGCGGGCGCAGCGCTGGCGGCCCAGAATCAGCCCCACCCCGGACGAATCCATAAAACCAACCCCGCCCAGATCGAGCACCAGCGTTTTGGGGGTGCGGGCCAAAAGGGCATCGTCCAGCTGGATGCGCAGGTTCTGTGCTGCATCGTGGTCGATTTCACCTGCCAGATAGGCATAGAGCAGATCGTCCGCCGCACTGAATGTAACTGTTGCCATTTTCTGTCCTTTCCTTGCGTAAATCGCTCAGGCTTGTCCGGTCTGCCGGAGGCTTCCCCTTTCCGGGAGGGCGGCAGAGCGAAGCATAGCCCGAGCGGTTTCCTCTAAACCAAAATAAAAGAGCCTGTACACGTTTTCATCAGTGTACAGGCTCTTTCGGGCATATTTTAGAAAAGGGTGTCGCTTACTTTTCAGCCAGCAGATCGGCAGCTTCCAGTGCGATGGCTTCGCCGCCGCAGATCAGCAGCCCGCGGCGGCTGTTGGCCCGGGCAAGCTCCATGGCTTCGGCCAGGCTCCCGCAGAGCTCGGCATCAAAGTGGTAGCGTGCCTTTTCCAGCAGGCGCTCGGTCATGGCGGCATCCGTACCCGCCGGGGGAACGAGGAACACCTTATCAAAGGGATTCTCACTCATGCCGGGCATGGTGGTACGATCTTTTTTCTGGGTCTCAGCCGTCAAGCCGCTTTCCAGCGCGGAGAAGAAGGCCTCGGCTCCTTCTTCCTCTGCCAGGCCGATGACAGCGCTCAGGTGGCGCACCTTGGCCATGTTCAGGACGCGGAGCAGGGCAATGGCCTGCTGCGGGGTGCGGCAGGCATCCAGCACCACCAGCGGGCGCTGGGAGAGGACCCGGATGCTGCTGCGGTTCTCCACAGCGGCCAGACCTTCCAGAATGGCTTCATCGGGGATGTCATAGCCCTTTTTGCAGAGGGCCAGGGCCAGCTCCACCGCAATGGCGGCACTGCCCGCCGCGTGACGGCCCAGGAAGGCCAGCGGCACGGTATAGCCGCCGTAATCCACACGGCTGGCGAACTTTTCGGCTTCGAGGAAGGTGATGTCATCGGGGTCCGGCACGACCAGCTCACAGTCTGCCTTACCGGCGGCCACGACGAGCTCACTGACCACAGCCTTGGGCTGCTCAGGCGCGGTGACGCAGATGCTGCCCTTGCGCATGACACCGGCCGCCAGCGCGGCGGAGCGCTCCAGTGAGGCGCTGATGCCGTCCGGGCCGATGGAGGTGACCGCACAGACCGGCATCTTGGGCAGGGCCTCGGCAAGTCCCGCATCGGGCAGTTCCACCACGGCCAGCGCGCAGCCTGCCTCGCCAAAGCAGCGGGCAGCGGCAGCCAGCTCGGCGGCCGCACGGGGCAGGGTCTCCCGGGCGCTCAGGGTCTCGGCGGCCTGCGCAAGCAGCTCCGGTGCCACAGGCTCCCCGTTCACCCGAATGCGGGCAGAGAGCGGCTCACAGCCTGCGTGGTAGCTGCCGGTAACGAGGCCGGCAGCCCTGAGCACCGCCGCCGTGAGGGCGGCGGCAGTCGTTTTGCCAGCCGTACCGGCTACGCCCAGATAATCCACCCGGCCTGCCTTGGCAGAGAGGGCTTCCTGCAGCTGCCGGGCCGGGGCAAAGCCCTCGGGCAGAGATGCAAAATAGGCATTTGCCTGTTCAATGGTCATTGCGTCAAACCTCGTTTCGATGTTGATAGAGAATGATGCACATCCGGATAAGCCCCAGCAGGATGAGCCCCACCAGCAGGCCGGTCATCACGCCGGAAAAATCAATCCAGATATCGGTGACCTGGCCGCTGCGGCCCGGCACAAAGAGCTGGATGGTCTCATCGGTCAGGGCTGTGAGCAGGCCGCCCAGCATGGGCCAGGACACATGCTTGAAGAAGTGCCGGGTGTACACCCGCAGGCAGAGCATGAGCAGGAAGCCTTCCAGCAGATACTCGCAGAAATGCGCCAGCTTGCGCACGATGTGCATGGTGAGCCGGTCAGCGGCACCGGGAAGGCCCAGATGCCGCAGGATGCCCTGCAGTATCCCCAGCACCCGGCCGCTGGCCCCCTCGGACACATCCGCAATCTGCAGAGAGTTCGAGAAGATGAACACGATGCAGCCGATGAGGGCAAAAGTAAAGATCACCCGCCACGCGATGAGCCACGGGGAGGTGCGTTGATTCTGTTCCTGCATCCGCTTAGCCCAGAGCCTTGATGCTCTGCTCGATGTTGGCCAGCTTGCTCTGGCTGTTGGTGCGCTTTGTGCGGATCTCTTCCACCAGAGCGGCGGGGGCACGCTCCACGAACTTGGGGTTGGCCAGCTGGTTCTCGAACATGGCCAGTTCCTTCTCGGCCTTGGCCTTTTCCTTGTTCAGGCGGGCAAGCTCCTTCTCGCGGTCGATTAGTTCCATCATGGGGATAAAGCCGCGGGCGGTGTGGGTGGACACCTGCACCATGCCATCGGTGCTGCCCTCGTACTTTTCCGTAAAGGTCACGTCGGTGGCAAAGGCAAACTTTGCCAGATAGACCTCTGCATTCCGGAAGGGAGCGGGATCAGCCGTCTCGATGATCATACTGGTCTTTTTGGCAGGATGGACATTCATCTCGGTGCGCATGGTGCGGACTGCCTTGATGTAGTCCATGACCTTTTCAAAAGCTTCCTCTTCCTCGGCCCAGTTGTGTGCCTCGTCAAAGGTGGGCCAGCTCTGGGTCATAATGGTCTCGGCGGAGCCGGGCAGGGCCTGATACAGCTCCTCCGTGATGAAGGGCATGAAGGGATGCAGCAGCTTGAGGGCCTTGTCCAGCACATACACCAGCACACGGCGGGCGGTATCTGCCTGCTCTGCATCGCCGGAGTTCAGGCGGGGCTTTGCGATCTCGATGAACCAGTCGCAGTAGACATCCCAGATGAAGCTGTTGATCTTGGCAGCGGCCAGACCCATCTCGAAGTGGTCGAGGTTGTCGGTCATGGCACCGGCCACCTGATTCAGCTTGGTCAGCACCCACTTGTCGCTCATGTCCAGCTTGCTCTCCTCGGGCAGGCCAGGCTGGAAGTCCTCGGGCAGGTTCATCAGGACAAAACGGGTGGCGTTCCACAGCTTATTGGCAAAGTTGCGGGCAGCCTCCACCTTCTTCTCGCTGTAACGCATATCGTTGCCGGGGGTGGAGCCGTCCAGCAGCATGAAGCGCAGTGCATCCGCGCCGTACTGGGCAATGACCTCCAGCGGGTCGATGCCGTTGCCCAGGCTCTTGGACATCTTGCGGCCCTGGCTGTCGCGGACGATGCCGTGGATGCAGACAGTGTCGAAGGGGGCCTTGCCGGTGTAGGCCAGGCCGGAGAAGATCATGCGGCTGACCCAGAAGCCGATGATATCATAGCCGGTGACCAGCGTGTTGGTGGGGTAGAAGTACTTCAGGTCCGCGCTGTCCTCATTGGGCCAGCCCAGAGTGCTGAAGGGCCACAGAGCGGAGGAGAACCAGGTATCCAGCGTATCGGGGTCCTGGGTGAAGTGGCTGCCGCCGCACTTGGGGCAGGTGCAGGGCATCTCTTTGGCGACCACGGTCTCGCCGCAGTCATTGCAGTAGAAGGCCGGGATCTGGTGGCCCCACCACAGCTGACGGCTGATGCACCAGTCGCGGGTGCCTTTCATCCAGTTGAGGTAGTTCTTGGTAAAGCGCTCGGGCACGAACTTGATCTCGCCCTTCTCCACGCTCTCGATGGCGGGCTTTGCCAGCGGCTCCATCTTGACGAACCACTGCTTGGAGACCATGGGCTCGATGGTGGAGTGGCAGCGGTAGCAGGTACCGACCTCGTGCTTCAGGGGCTCGATCTCCTTCAGGAAGCCGCCCTCTTTCAGGTCTGCCAGAATGGCCTTGCGGGCCTCGAGGGTGGTCATGCCGGCGTACTTGCCGCAGTCCAGCACCTCGGGCTCGTTCACGGTGTTCTTGCCTGCAGCAAACAGTGCATCGGCAGCGGCCTTATCGGCAGCACCGGTCATGTGGCCGTCGTAGGTAAACACCCGGACGATGGGCAGATCATGGCGCAGACCCACTTCAAAGTCGTTGGGGTCGTGGGCGGGGGTGATCTTGACGACACCGGTGCCCTTGGTCATATCAGCGTGCTCGTCGCAGACGATGGGAATCTCCTTGTTCAGCAGGGGCAGGACAACATGGCAGCCGTGGAGATGGGCATAGCGGGGGTCCTCGCCGTTGATGGCAACAGCGGTATCACCCAGCATGGTCTCGGGGCGGGTGGTTGCCAGCTCCAGCATCTCACCGGTCTCCTTGACCGGGTAGAGCAGGTGCCAGAAATTGCCGTCCTTTTCCTCGTACTCCACCTCGGCATCCGAGATGGAGGTGTTGCAGTGGGGGCACCAGTTGACCATCCGGTTGCCGCGGTAGATCAGGCCCTTGTCGTACAGGCGCACGAACACTTCCTTGACGGCATCCGAGCAGCCCTCGTCCATGGTAAAGCGCTCCCGCTGCCAGTCACAGCTGGTGCCCAGCTTTTTCAGCTGGCTGACGATGCGGTTGCCGTACTTGGTTTTCCAGTCCCAGGCGCGCTCCAGGAAACCGTCGCGGCCCACCATCTCCTTGGTCAGGCCCTCGGCACGCATGGCCTCCACGACCTTGGCCTCGGTGGCGATGGATGCGTGGTCGGTGCCGGGCACCCACAGGGCGGCATAGCCCTGCATCCGCTTGGTGCGGATGAGCACATCCTGCATGGTGTTATCCAGCGCATGGCCCATGTGGAGCTGACCGGTCACGTTCGGAGGGGGCATGACGATGGTGTAAGGCTTCTTGTCGGGGTCTGCTTCCGTGTGGAAGTAGCCGCCGTCCTGCCAGAACTGGTAGATACGGTCTTCCACCTGGCTGGGATCGTACTGTTTTGCGAGTTCTTTCATTGTATCCTCCCAAAAATGTGATGAGTGGGACGAAAAAAGCCGCCCCACGGAACGTTCCATGGGACGGCTGTAAACTACATACCGCGGTACCACCCAAATTGCACCGGCTGCAAACACAGCCCGTGCCCCTTGATGCCCCGGTAACGTGGGGCAGCTCCGAAGGCGGCTACTGGCTTCACCGCCCCTGCTCAAAAGCGACAGTGCGCAGCGCTTACCTGCCGGGCTCTCACCTGCCCCCGGCTCTCTGCAAGGCGGTTTGCCGTGCACACTCTTTCTCGTTGCATTTATACAAAGAATATAACGTTTTTTTGGCGTTTTGTCAATATGCTCCGAGAACTTCCTGCTTCAATCTGCCGATCAGCCGCTCCATCAGGGCCACCCGGTTGAAGGGGGTCATCAGGTAGAGGCCGTCCGCATACGGCAGGGCGGCCTTTGCCATTTCCAGCGAGATGGCAAGACCCAGCTCCTCGCCCTGGGCACGGTCGAGCCCGGCAAACTTTTCAATGATCCAGTCCTCCACATGGATGCCGTTGATCTCGTTCTCCATGAAGATGGCGTTGCGCTGGCTGACCACCGGCATGATACCGGCCAGGATCTTTGCATCGGCCCCCAGCGTCTCCCGGGACTTTTTCAGGTTTTCCACCGCCTGTGCCGAGAGCACCGGCTGGGTCAGAAAGCCGCTCATGCCGTTTTCCAGCTTTTCTTTGGCCCGGCGCAGCTCCACATCAAAGTTGCGGGCGTTCAAATTCAGGGCACCGAACACGGTCATGGGGCCGGGCATCTCCCGGCCTTCCCCTGCCAGCGAAACGATGTATTGGGCCAGCTTGCGGGAGTTGAACTGGTAAACGTTCTTCACCTCGTCCCGCTCTGCCGTGGGGATGGGATCACCGGTGATGGCCAGCACCTCCCGCACGCCCTCGGCATACAGGCCCAGCAGCAGGGCCTTGGTGGCGTTCAGGTTGCGGTCGCGGCAGGTCATGTGGGGCAGGGTGCACAGCCCCAGCTCCCGGTGGACCCGGCAGGCCACCAGAGAGGAATCCATCCGGGCCTGTGCAATGGGGCAGTCGGCAATGGTCAGCAGGTCAGCGCCCGCCGCCTGCAGCTTTTTTGCCCCTTCCAGATAACCGGTCAGGTCCGCATTGCGGGGAGAATCCAGCTCAATGGCAATGACCTTTTCCCCTGCGTTCAGCTTACGCAGAAAAGAGTCCTCGTTTTCCACCGTCTGTTTCTTCACGGTGGAAAACTCTTCTGCCGGAGCCGTTTTTTCCACCACGGGCAGGCTGTCCAGCTCCGCCCGCAGGGCGGCAATGTGGACAGGGGTGGTGCCGCAGCAGCCGCCCAGGATCTGAACCGTGCCCTCGGCGGCCAGACGGCCCAGCTCCCTTGCAAAGTACTCCGGCCTGCCCTGATATTTCACCTGCGTCCGGGTGACAACGGGATAACCCGCGTTGGGCATGACCGACAGGGGCAGCGGGCCCCCCAGCTGCTTTGCCAGTGTGCGCATGGCACCGGGTGCCGACACGCAGTTCAGGCCCACGGCATCCACGATGCCGCTTTCCTGCATCCGCCGGGCAAGGTCTTTGCAGTACATGCCCTCCCGGGTGTAGCCGTCGGACAGGACCGCAAAGGACACCAGCACAAAGGCATCCGGCACTTCCGCCTTGATGGCCCCCACCGCATTCAGAAGGCCCGCATCGGAACTCAGGGTCTCGAACAGGAAATTTCTGGCTCCCAGCGCCGCGAACTGCTTTGCCACAGCCGTATATACCTGCCCCGCCGGAACTGCCTCGGTATCCGGAGCCGGGCCAAGGTCGGCAAAAACGGCGGCACCCGTCTCCTCTGCGGCCTGCACAGCCAGCTGCCAGCCTGCCTGCGCCAGTTGTTCCCAGCCGGGCGCGTGTGCCGCCGCCAGCCGGGGCAGGCTGAAGGTATTTGTCTTGACGGCATCAGCCCCTGCCGCCAGATACTCCCGGTGGACAGCCAGCACCCCCGCCGGGTCGGTCAGGTTGGCCTGCTCGCACTCCACCCCGGGAGCCGCCTTATAATAAGTACCCATGGCACCATCAAAAAGCAGGGGGCGGGTCTGTAACAGTTCGCGGATGTCTTTCATAAAATGTCTCCTTTTCCCTCAGTTCCCTCTTGCGAATATAAAAAAATTCAGGTATAATTTTGTTATGAAAGCGAGGTGTATTTTCATGCCGAAAATTCGTTCCAGCGCAGACCTGCGCAACAACTACAATGATATCTCTACCTTCTGCCACACCTACGCAGAGCCGGTGTTCATCACCAAAAACGGCAAGGGTGATCTGGCCGTGATGAGCATTGAGACCTACGAAGAGCTGGCAGGCCGCTTTGAGCTGTATTCCAAGCTCCAGGAAGGTCTGGACGATGTTGCCGCCGGACGCGAGCGTCCACTTGATGAAGTAATGGCTGACCTGCGAAATCGGAGGAATCGCCGATGAGCTACTATATTCACGTCACTGATGCCGCTGAACGAGACATTCAGGAAGCTTACGACTATATTGATCTGACCTTAAAAAATCCCACCGCGGCTGATTTTCTGACAGAAAGTGTCGGAACCAGTTTACAGAAGCTCGATCGTTTTCCTAATCAGAATCCTGTTGTCCATGATCCGTTTTTGTATGGCCTTGGCATTCACTTTAGGTCAGTTTACAAGGAACTACACGCAGACCACGAAACGGGGGCTGCTGACAACAAATAAAGGCTGAGTATCAAGCACCGGGAAAGTGCGGGATATTCAGCCTGTTTTGTTGTCCGGGGTTTCCAAAGGGGCACCCCTTTGGCACACGACTTTGCTCGCAAAGTGTAGTGTGTTATACGCTCTGTCGGCGTTGCTGCGAAAATGAGGTTGCCGCCGGGTCGGGCAAGGGCATTTGAAGCAGCAGGAAAACAGGGCTGTGATTGCGTGTCGTGGAGCCGCAAGCGCAGGGCTGGTTTCGTCAGCAGACAGGGCGTATATGAAAGCCCCCGTTCCTCGTCCCACGCCGGACTTCGGGACAAAATGTCCCGAACTTGTGGACACACTCACAAAAAAGCAAACAGATTTTTCTCTCAAAATTGGAATGGGCGGGGAAGCCATTTTAGGGCTTTGCTATCTCCCTGATAAATGAGAAGTTAAGTTTCGTCCATATATATTTTTACCTCGATGTATTCATGATTTCTTGCATAAGCAAACGACGCTGATTTTCTGATATAGTCAAATATATTTTCGTCTAAATCTTCGTCCCATGTTGTTTCGCTGAAAATTTTATTTTCAGCGGTTGGCTCATACAAGATGTCCACATGGATTTGATAAAACTCTTCATCATCATTTGAAAACTGTCGTACTAATGAAATTTGAAAAAACGGTTCTTTTGAAAAATCAGTAAATGTTCCGGTTTCAAATAAAACCATATCTTCTTCAAGAGGTGTGCTGCACATCTGCTCAAACACATCAACAATTCCTTCCACCGGCATTTTATCAGTTATCTTTTCTTCCAAAAATTTAATTAAATTTTCCATTGATTTTCCTCCTGTAAATTCTTATTTATTGTTCTCTACTTCCGTCCCCGCTGTGGATTTGGATTTTTCAGCAAATCTGACTTATCAGTTCTTAGAAATGGGCGGGAAGCCGTTTTAGGGCTTTCCCGCCTTGATTGCCCATCAGCAAAGGCGGGCGGGGCTGTCAATGGCGGCGCATTTGTGCGCCGTTCATCTTGACCGTTGACTGGCTCGGCTGGATTTGCTATCTCCCTCGATAAATGGGAATGTTAAGTAGCCGTTAGGCTTTCGTTATAAATTCCTGTATTCCATATTTCGTCAAATTTACCTTTAGGGCAACACCGCACAAAAAGTGCCAGGAACGGCAGGATGTGATATAATAGCATTATGGATAAGCAGATGACGATTTCCGCATTCAGCGATGAGTTGGCGCAGGTGCGGACAAAGAAGAAAGAGTTTCTGACTCAGATCGAACGGATCGTCCCGTGGAAGGAATGGCTATGCCTGATCCAGCCGTGCTATTACAAAGGAGAGCGCGGCAACAAACCCTATCCGCTGGAGACCATGCTGCGACTGTACTTGCTGCAAAATCTGTATGACCTGAGTGATGAGGCAACTGTAGCAGAAGTGATCGACAGCCGTGCGTTTTCGGATTTCTGCGGCATCGATTCCAGTAATCAGGTTCCGGATGGAGATACCCTTGGTCGTTTTCGCAATCTGCTGCTCAAGAACGGATTGCAGGAGAAGCTGTTCTCTCAGGTGGTTGCCGCACTTATGGAACGAGGTCTCATCCTGAAAAAGGGAACGATCGTGGATTCCACCATTATTTCCGCCCCTTCTTCCACCAAGAACAAGGAAAAGAAGCGGGACCCGGATGCACATCAGGTGAAGAAAGGCAATACCTGGCACTTCGGCTATAAGGCACATATCGGCGTTGACAGGGACAGCGGACTGGTTCATACCGTGGAGGCAACAGCAGCTAATGTCCATGACGCCACAGAAACATCCAAGCTGCTGACCGGAGATGAAGATGAAGTATATGGCGACAGCGGTTACCTCGGAGCAGAAAAGCGCGGCGATGCGATCATCCGCAACAAGGCTGGCCGCAAGATCAAATACAGAATCAACCGCCGTCCATCCCAAGTGAAAAAGCTGAGCAAAAGCGGTCAGTATGCCGCAAAGAAAGCAGAACACGCAAAGTCCTCTGTCCGCGCGAAAGTGGAGCACGCATTCGGTGTCGTCAAGAAACAGCTGCGTTTCCGAAAAACACGATACCGAGGACTCGAAAAGCAGAGAGCCAAATTCAATATCATGTTCGCGTTAGCGAATCTGATTCTGGCTGACAGACCCTGCCTGGCAGCTTGAATCAGTGCGCTCCTGCGAGCAAAAGCACGGGCGACCTAATTGATTCTTACAAAATGGCCGCCCCGTAATGCGTATCGTAGCAGTTGTGCGGTATTGCCTTAGAAATAATAGTTGCATAAAAGCCCTCTCCCCAAACCTTTTCGTTTAATTCATCAACGGTTGGAATTGGACACACTTCTACAACATCACAATATAGGTCATTATAAAACTTTACTGTCCTGTCTACAAAAATTTCTATCGCTCTTAGGGCAAAACGGTCATCATTCACATCGACTTCATAAAAATATACCATCGGCATATCATCAGATTCGTATTCCATAAATAGCTGTATATACTCAATATTCCTTTCCATGATAATTACCTCATAGCAACTCCCGATTTGTCGCTCTCTTACTTTCTCCCCCGCTGTGGGTTTGGATTTTTCAGCAAGTCCGACTTCTGTGCAATCTTTTTCAGCCACTTCTTTTCTTCCTCGGACAGCTTTTTCAAATTCAGCTTGAGCCGCTTACAGATAAACGCCAAAGCCGCTTGCTCCGGGTCGCTGTCTGGACTGGCAGTTTCCTCGGCGGTCTGCAAGAAATCTTCCAGCGGGTTGTCCTCCGGAACGCTGAAAAAATCGTCCTTATGGGCTTCCCGCAGGTCAAGAGCTATCTTGCTTATGTCCTGCTGTATCACATAGCGGCAAAAGCTGTCATCATCAATATGAGCGGCGATAAGCTGTCTTAACTGCGGGTCGGTCAAGCCGGGATTGTACTGCTTCATAATAGTTGCGCTCACAGCGTCCACAATAGCGTTTGCACTCTGCACCTGTTTGCCAGCGATACCGTTTACATAGACTTCAAGGTCAGCCATGAGCCGGGGAAAATCCGGGTGTACCACCAGTTCACACAAGAGGGAATTATCCACCCGCCCACTTTTCAATAATTCAATCATATCATCACTCAAACGCAGGTCTGCAAGATTGGCGTTTGGGTGATTTTTTGTTTGAGAACGCCCCAGCAGATAATCAACAGTCACTTCATAAAACTTTGCCAACTCAATAAGGGCATAATGGCTGATGTCCTTGAAATTATCCCCCTCATAACTGCCCAACGCAGACTTGGAGAGGTGCGTCTGCTCCGCAAGCTGTTCCAGCGTCAGCCCACGCTCCACACGCAGGTCTTTCAATCGTTCTTGTATGGATAGTTCCATGCTATCACCTCCTTGTCTGTTCGATAAATGGAAAGTTACTGATATGTCCTAACAATCTCAAAACATAGGCTCTCCATCTTTTCTAACAATCGAACCGCACCCATCTTCCTGTTGATATACATATACGCCATTTTGAATATTTTTCGTGTATTCAACAATAAAGTCCTTAAATGATAACGCAATCAGCTCTCTTTCTGGAGAGTTATACCAGAAAGTAATAACTTGTCCATATGTTCCGTTTTTTGCTGGAGAAAAGTCCATACACAAAAAATGTCCATCAGCAGAACAGGCAAAAGGAACCCACTTTGAACAACCCCATATGTTTTTAACACCACCATCTGGGGTAGCTTCTATTTTCAAAAAATCAGCTTCATTGACCTTTAGTGCTTCCCAACAATAAGCAATTTTTCCCAGTGTGCATAGACTAAAAAAATCAAAAAGATAATCGGCACAATCATCTTGTCCGTTATAGGTTTGATAAAATACTTTGAAATCAGAAGGTAAAGTTAATCCCAATTTTTCCTCTAATGCGAATAACTCTTTTTCCGTTGCTCCATTAAACATATGAGGCTGGAAATCTGCCAACGATTCAATAGCTTTTGTAAAATTTTTAATGAAATCCATGATTTTTCTCCTGCAAATTAATATTTGCCACTTTGTACTTTATCATTTTACCACAATTCCGAGAGCGTGGAAATAGAGAGTTTTTCGGGCTAATTTCCTACCTTTCGGATATACGGGACGGGCAGTCATTTAGGTGTAGACTTAGAGTAGTTCATCGATGAGCTGCCCGTCAATATGCCGGCTGTCTCTTATA
>ENA-UALE01000495-UALE01000495.1-human-gut-metagenome-genome-assembly--contig:-NODE-495-length-12017-cov-6.458535_pt1 | contig 12017 bp, 8 predicted proteins | sample MGYA00243697_ERZ654462 | MGnify/ENA primary metagenome ERZ654462 (study PRJEB26926, sample SAMN06164625) | human gut metagenome | biome: ENVO:00009003; feature: ENVO:2100002; material: ENVO:00002003... | reverse complement strand
AGACAGACAGACAGACAGACAGACAGACAGACAGACAGACAGACAGACAGACAGAGCTGAGCGCAATTAAGCTCATTCAGTATGTGTTTGGTTATGTTACACTGCCGATGGGAAGTCTATTTGATTTCCGTAATGGATTGAGCAAAGGAAAGGATTTCTTTGGTTCTGGTATTCCTTTTATCAGATATACAGATGTTTATAATAACAGATTCCTTAAAGAAGAGGATATTACCGCACTGGTTGAATGTACTCCGGCAGAAATTGAAAAGTTGGGAGTTCACCGTGGAGATGTGTTTTTTACCAGAACATCAGAGACGGCAGAAGACGTGGGGTGGTCATCAGTAATGCTTGATGATATTGGTGGTTGTGTATTTAATGGATTTACCATTAAAGCAACTCCAAAAACAAATTATCTGTTGCCGGAATATTGTGCATTTTGTTTTGCTACGGAAGATTTCAGAAAGTATGTTACAAGCCATTGTGCATTTACAACCAGAGCATCCTTAACGGGAAAAACGATTGCAGAGTATCAGCTTGCTGTTCCGAGTATAGAAAAACAGCAGGAGATTGTGAATGTGTTGAATAAATTTCATAGTATTTGCAATGACCTGTCCGCAGGACTTCCGGCAGAAATCGAAGCACGTCAGAAGCAGTATGAATATTACAGGGATAAGCTGTTATCCTTTAAAGAATTACCAAAGTAAGGAGGCGAGGATGTGCCGTACTTTAATATTGTAGCAGAGACATCGGAGAATACTGTTGTCACAGAATATGAGCCAGTCAAGAAGCGTTCTGACAGTTACCAGAGTGAAGTAGCACTGGAACAGGAGTTTATCCGTTTGCTCTGTGAACAGGGATATGAATATCTGCCGATTCACACGGAGAAAGACCTGATTGCCAATCTCCGTAAGAAATTAGAGGAATTGAATAACTATCAGTTTTCAGACACAGAATGGGATGATTTTTTCAAAAATGCCGTTGCCAATCCAAATGAGCATATTGTGGAAAAGACTAGGAAGATACAGGAGGACAATGTCCAAGTCCTGATTCGTGATGACGGTTCTTCCAAGAATATTACACTCATAGATAAAAAGAATATCCATAACAACAGGCTGCAGGTCATCAATCAGTACAAGGTGAATGCTGCCACTGGCATCAGAGAGGGCAGCCTGGGCTGTGTGATTGGCACGGAAAATGGCGCGAAGCATGACAACCGCTATGATGTTACCATATTAGTAAACGGTCTTCCTCTTGTGCATATTGAGCTGAAGCGCAGAGGAGTTGCTATCCGTGAAGCATTCAATCAGATCAACCGCTACCAGAGAGACTCTTTCTGGGCAGGATGCGGATTGTATGAATATATTCAGATTTTTGTTATTTCCAATGGCACGAATACAAAGTATTATTCCAACAGTACCAGAAGGAATGCAGAAAAAGAACATGAGAAACGGGGAGCAAGTAAGACCAAGACCAGTAACAGTTTTGAGTTTACCTGCTTCTGGGCAGATGCCAATAACCGTGTAATCCCTGATCTGATTGATTTTACAAAGACTTTTTTCGCAAAGCATACGATTCTGAATATCCTTACGAAATACTGTATTTTTACATCAGAGGATATGCTGATGGTCATGCGTCCGTACCAGATTACAGCTACGGAGCGAATTCTCAATCGCATCGAAATTGCCAATAATTATAAGAAGTACGGCAGTGTCGAGGGTGGTGGTTACATCTGGCATACCACAGGTTCCGGCAAGACGCTGACTTCGTTCAAGACGGCAAGACTGGCATCGAAGCTGCCGTATATTGACAAGGTGCTGTTTGTGGTTGACCGTAAGGATCTGGACTATCAGACCATGAAAGAATATGATCGTTTTGAAAAAGGGGCAGCCAACAGCAATACCTCGACAACCATATTAAAACGGCAGTTGGAAGATCCAGATGCACACATCATTATTACTACAATCCAGAAACTGGCTACTTTTATAAAAAAGAATCCGGGACATGAAGTGTATACGAAACATATCGTTATTATTTTTGATGAGTGCCATCGTAGTCAGTTTGGCGATATGCACACTGCGATTGTGAAGAATTTCAAGAAATATCATCTGTTTGGATTTACAGGAACACCGATTTTCTCTGTTAATTCCGGCAGAGCAAAAAATCCAGAATTCTTTACTACAGGTCAGACCTTTGGAGACCAGCTCCACAGCTACACGATTGTGGATGCGATTAACGATAAAAATGTTCTTCCATTCCGGGTGGATTATATTAAAACGATGGATGTGGAAGAAGAAATAACAGACGAGATGGTATGGGACATTAACCGTGAAAAGGTTATGATGGCTCCTGAACGTATCCGAATTGTAACACAGTATATACTGGAACATTTTGACCAGAAGACCTATCGTGGGGATAAAACTTACATATACAATACGCTGACTAATATTGCAGAGGTGGCTTCTGCCAAACGGGACGAGGTAGAGGAGATCAAGCAGAAACAGCGTATCAGCGGTTTTAATTCCATTTTTGCAGTATCAAGCGTTCCTATGGCAAAACTGTATTATCAGGAATTCAAAAAGCAGATGGTAGCAGATCCTACCAAAAAACTGCGAGTTGCAACTATTTTTAGTTTCGGGGCAAATGAGGAAGAATCAGATGGTATTCTGGATGAAGAAAATTCAGAGGATACCTCTGCCCTTGATCAGCCATCCAGAGAATTTCTGGAAGAAGCTATTGACGATTATAATAAAATGTTCCATACGAATTACGATACCTCAAGTGATAAATTCCAAAATTACTATAAAGATGTGTCGCTTCGTATGAAAAACAAGGAACTGGATATTCTGATCGTAGTAAATATGTTCCTTACAGGTTTTGATGCCACAACTATGAATACGTTGTGGGTAGACAAGAATCTGAAAATGCACGGATTGATACAGGCATTTTCCCGTACCAACCGCATTCTGAATTCTATCAAGACCTTTGGAAATATTGTATGTTTCCGAAATCTGCAAAAGCGTGTGGATAGTGCTATTTCCCTGTTTGGAGACAAGAATGCCGGAGGGATTGTTCTATTGCAGAGCTTTAAGGATTATTATTACGGATATGAATCTGTAGATGGCAAGCCAATGCCAGGATATGTGGATATGGTGGAAGATTTGAACAATAAGTTTCCTCTGTCAGACCCACAGATTGTCGGAGAGCAGAATCAGAAGGATTTTATTGCTTTGTTTGGTGCGATTCTTCGTATGAGAAATCTCCTGCTTTCCTTTGACGAGTTCAAGGGGAATGAGCTGATTTCCGAACGTGATTTACAGGATTATCTTGGTCGTTATCAGGACTTACGTGATGAGTGGAAACGCAAGCGTCAGGAAAGTACGGATATTACAGATGATGTAGTATTTGAGATTGAACTGATCCGGCAGATAGAAATTAACATCGATTATATTCTCATGCTCGTAAAGAAGTACCATGATACCCATTGCGAAGACAAGGAAGTTCTGATTACCATTAATAAGGCGATTGATGCCAGCCCGGAACTGCGTAGCAAGAAACAGCTTATTGAAACTTTTATTGCAGGAATCAACGATGTGGATGATGTCGTGAATGAATGGCACGAGTTTGTGGTGGAGCAGCGTGACCATGACCTTAATGCGATTATCACAGAAGAAAAGCTAAAACCAGAAGATACACGGAAGTTTATGGAAAATGCGTTCCGTGACGGAGAAATAAAAACAGCCGGAACGGATATAGATAAACTTATGCCACCGATTTCACGATTTGGCGGTGGTGGCAGAGCCAAGAAGAAACAAGGTGTCATTGACAAGCTGAAGATTTTCTTTGAAAAGTATTTTGGCATCGGTGGTTCGTCTACATTTACTGAGCCAGAGCATAATACAGTGAAGTATAGTCTTGATGAGCAGAATACATTGTCTATGGTTGCAGAATCTAAAATACCATATGGAAATGAATAAAATGTTATAAATCTGTTATTAATAAAACGTAGGGAGAGAGTGTCTGCAATGAGTAAAGGAGTAATTTACATACTGACTAATCCATCATTCCCTGATTATGTGAAAATAGGATATGCAAAAGATTTAGAAAAGAGAATGAAGCAACTAAATCGAAGTGAAACTATTCCATTTGCATTTCGTGCATATGCTGTATATGAAGTGGAATCAAATCTGACAGATCTTGTTTTACATGATTTGATTGATAAATTGAATCCAGATTTAAGATCAATAGAAAATTTTGATGGAAAAGAGAGAAAAAGAGAATTTTATGCCATGAGCCCGGAAGATGCCTATGACTTACTGGACAGTATTGCAAAAATCAGTGGAACAGAAGAACGATTGAAGAAAATGGTACCAGAGGGACATGAAATTTTGGATGAGGAAACAGCTGCAGAAGTCGCAAAAGAAAGTAGGCGTGGACCATTCAGATTTAGTAAATATGGCATTCCTCAGAATGCTGAATTGGTTTTTATTAATGATGCATCGGTGGTTGTGAAGGTCATTGACGATAGGCATATTGCTTATAAAGGAGTTACGACATCTTTATCAGCATTAGCACAGCAGTTGTTGGAATATGATTATCAGGTACAGGGAACTGCATATTTTAGCTATCAGGGGGAAAAACTAACAGATCTTAGAGAACGAATGGAAAGCAAGAAATAACACGTTGATTGCAGAAAGTTGGTGGAAAGCTTGGATATAAAACAATTAATCGGTGAAGCAACTGAATATGACAAAAAGCTATCTTTGGAAGCGAAGAAACCAAAGAGTTGGTGTAAGAGCGTAAGTGCTTTTGCAAATACACTTGGTGGAGCATTAATCTTTGGAATAGCCGATAATGATGAAATTGTAGGACTTGAGAATCCGAATAGTGATGCTGAGAAAATAAGTGAAATCATTAAGACAAGGATGGATCCAATTCCAGAATTTCGTCTTCGATTTGAACAGGTCGAAGATGGAAAAGTATTAATTTTATTGGATATTTTCAAAGGTGAAGAGACACCGTACTATTATTCGGGTGATGGTGTGCTGGAAGCATATGTTCGTGTTGGAAACGAGAGTGTGAAAGCGACATCAACGGAATTGAAAAGACTGGTATTGCGCGGTAGAAATACATCTTATGATTCACAGATTTCTACGTATAAAGTGGAAGATTTTGCCTTTTCCAAACTCCGGGAAAGATATAAAAAATGGACAGGAAATAGTTTTGATGAGAAAGATCTTATATCATTTGGGCTGGCGAATGAGCAAGGATATTTGACAAATGCCGGAGCCTTGGTTGCAGATGAAAGCCCTATTCGATGGTCAAGATTATTTTGTACCCGGTGGAATGGATTAAATAAAAGCGGTGGTACAATAGATGCATTTGACGATGCGGAATATTCTGGAAGTGTTTTGTCATTAATTGATAATGGAGAAGCTTTTATTAAGAGAAATGCGAAATTAATGTGGAGAAAGACTGCTAATTCCAGAGAAGAAATGCCGGAATATGTAGAACGTAGTTATCATGAAGCATTGGTTAATGCATTGGCCCATAGAGATTATCTTGTGAATGGTAGTGAAGTGCATATTGATATTTACGATGATCGTATGGAAATTTATTCGCCGGGAGGCATGCCGGACGGTTCCATTATTCAGGACAGAGATCCACTTACAGTTCCATCAACGAGAAGAAACCCGGTTTTGGCAGATATATTTAATCGGCTGGGATATATGGAACGTAAAGGTAGTGGATTCGGAAAAATCATTGGAGGCTATGAATTTCAAATCAACTATGATGAAAGTAAAAAGCCGTCTTTTAGATCAGATCGGTACCAGTTTACAGTTGTGATGCCAAATTTGAATTACAATGTCCCTCAGGATGTCCCTCAGGATGTCCCTCGGAATGTCCCTCAGAAAAAAGAGAGTAATCCGTTGGAAATTCAAATATTGAATATGATAAAAAAGGATAATAAAATCAGTACAGAAAAAATGGCAATGATGTTAGGAATAAGTTCCAAAACTGTAAAACGTCATATCAAAGATATAGGTATTGTTCGATTTGTTGGTCGTGGTTCTAATGGACATTGGGAAATAATTGATGATTAGAAATACAACTTAATGTCATTAATAGCAAAGCTATAAGATTTCAAAAATGGAGTCTTATAGCTATTTTTTTGCGCAAAAATAAAAAAATATTCGCCAACACCCTGTAAAAACACCGTTCTTCTTTTGTATATGTGAGAGACAAAAACAAAAAAATAAAATTTTTTACATTTGCCACTGTATTTTACCCTCTGAGCGTTTCGTTATATGAGGGCGTAAAAAAGAAAGTCTGATGCAGTGGCAAAGAAATTGTTTTCGTGCTCTCGATTGAATCCAGGCCTGATTCATATGGAACAAGTAAATCAGAACAAAAAAAGGAGGAAGATGAGATGAACAAAGTGATTTTAATGGGACGGCTTACAAAAGCTCCGGAGATTAAAGATTTGCAGGATGATAATAAAACCGCAATGGCGCGATATACGTTAGCGGTTGAACGGAGATATGGAAAAGATCGGGAAAGGGAAGCAGATTTTATTTCCTGCGTGACATTCGGAAAGAATGCAGAGTTTGCGGAAATCTATTTGAAAAAAGGAACCAAGATTGTCATCAGCGGACGAATCCGCACAGGAAGTTATACAGACAGCGAAGGAGTGAAAAGATATAGCAGCAATGTTGTTGTAGAAGAACATTTTTTTGCTGAAAGCAAGAAAGCATCCGATACGAATCCAAAGGATGAGAACGATGGATTTATGAGTGTGCCGGAAGACGCAGAGTTGCCGTTTGAGTAGACAGAGATCTCTGGAGCTTAAGCGGAAGAGCGCACTTATATACTTTAGCAAGTATGTGCGTCCTCCGGAAGGGTACTTCTTTCTGGAAGCTATTCCAAAAGAAGTTTTCGGATTGCATCCGGTGAAGGGGGTATCCCTTCCGGCATAGATGCCTAACCCATAAAAAGAAACATGAAAAGAGAAATAACAGGAGGAAGTTGATTATGGCAAAAAAAGAAAATTTTCAGGAATATGTAACACGTACACAAAATGAAATCGCAGGGATTGAATCGAAAATCGAAGCGGAAAAATTGAAAAAACTGCAATTAGAACACAAGATGCAGCGATTGCAGAATGTTACAGAATATAAGGTGAATAAATCGAAAAAAGCGAGAGTGAGTCGCCTGATTACAAGGGGAGCTGCGATTGAATGTATTTGCAAAGATGTGGAATTGCTTGATAAAGCAGAGTTCTTTCTTCTGGCAGAAAGGATTTTCTCGGATCCGGTTCTTTGTGATGCGATTGCAAAAATGGTTGTTGGAAGAAGAGATTGTATAGAAGCAGGAGAAGCAGAACTTCAAAGCACCATTGAAGACTTAAAAGAAGCTGGATATTGGAAGTCCAGCAGAAAGGAGTAGGAGATGGCAAGCTATCATTTTCATTTAACACAGGTGAAGAGAAGCAGAGGACAGTCCGTGATTGCTCAGGCTGCATATCGCGCAGGAGAAAAGCTTTACAGTACCTACTATGGAGAATCCAGTGATTTTACAAGAAAACGTGGCGTGGTCATGGCAGAAATTTGTCTGCCGGACCATGCACCCCGGGAATATGCTGACAGGGAAACGTTGTGGAATGCGTTGGAATGGGCAGAGACTGGAAGAAAAGCACAGCTGGCTCACAGCTTTGATATTACGCTCATGAACGAGTTTTCCATGGAAGAAAACATTGAAATGGCACGAACATTTGTCCGGGAAGAACTGGTGTCCAGAGGCATGATTGCCGATTTTGCAATTCATGATCCAGTGCGGCCGAAAGGTGCAGAACCCAATCCACATATCCACATCTTAGTTCCGATCCGTCCTTTGAAGGAAGATGGAACCTGGGGGATAAAAGAAAAGAAGATATCGGTGATGGATGAGCAGGGGAATCCGGTTTTGGATAAAAATGGAAAACAGGCATACCGTGCAGTATCCACAACCGGATGGAGCAGCAAGGAGATGCTGATCTATCTGCGAAAAAACTGGGAAAATCGGTGCAATGAAAAGTTTAAAGAAAAAGGATTATCTGTTCGGGTCGATGCACGTTCTTTCAAAGAACGGGGAATTGACCGAATCCCGATGATTCATGAAGGACCACATGTACGCGCAATGGAAGCAAAAGGAATCCGGACTGCATTAGGAAATCTGAACCGGCTGATCAGTCAGTTTAATCAGATAGCTATGGAAATCACAGTGTTGAAATCTTGGATATCAGAAAAAATATATGAACTGAAAAGGCAGATGCATTATGTGCAGAAACCAATGCTGGCCGGGTATTTGCAGCAATATTATGACGAGAGAAACCGAGTGGCGAGAACCTATCAATATGGAAGTCAGAAAGCAATGAATACAAATCTGAAACAGCTTGCAGAGACGATTGCATTTTTGTCAGATGAAAATATTGATACACCAGAAGAACTGGAACAGCGGATTCAGGAACTGAGCAGCCGAGGGCATGATTTGCAATACGATCTTGATGAGGCGGACAGTTTGATTCAGGAGATGAAGAAGTTGATAAAGGCATGGGATGATTATGAGACATTTCGACCGGTTTATGAAGAGTATAAAAACAAATTTTTCGGCAAGGAAAAATTTAAAAAGGAGCATGCAAAAGAGCTGAATCGGTACCACAGAGGGAAAAGGATCGTCATGGGAAACAGGAATGCAGAAGGAAAAGTGCCGGTTTCCAATTGGAAAAAGTATCTGAAAAATGCAACGGAGGAGAAAGAAACTTTAGAAGCGGAGAAAAAGGAAGTTCTGGAAAAGCTTCGGCCATTGCAGAAAGTACAAAGATCCGTTGATCTGGTAATGATGGAGATAGAAGATCAGCCAGATCCAGAGAATTTGCTTGCAGAAGAAAAAACAGCATGCAGAGATCAGATTCAAAAGAAAGATAGAGTAAAGAAAAAATCATATGGAGTGGAATTATAGGAGGAATAGAAAATGCCAAGATATACAGAAGAACAGATAGCAAGAGCAAATGAAACAGATCTGGTTTCTTTTCTGAGGGCCAGAGGGGAAAAACTGAAGAAATCAGGAAAAGAATATCGATGGATGAAGCATGACAGTCTGACAGTCGATCATAATGAGTGGTATCGCTTTAGCGGAAGTAAAGGAGGACATCCCATTGACTTTTTAATGGAATTTTATAATATGTCATTTCCGGAAGCTGTAAAAGCATTAATCAATGAATCACCCGGCGAAGGTAAACAGGATGTTAAGAAAATGGAACAGGAGGATGCAGGCAGCCATGAAGGCTGCCCCATCCCCTTAGAAAAAGTGAAATTGCAACTTCCAAAAGCATATGAAAACAATGACAGAGTGAGGGAGTATTTGATTAAAGAACGAAAGATCTCTGAAAAGATTATTGACCAGATGCTTGCAGAAGGGAAAATTTACGAAGATGCGGTAAAGCACAACGTGATATTTATTGGTTACGCTCCGAAAGGAACGATTCGTTATGCAGGCATAAGAGGAACGAAAGAAAAATACCGGGGAGATGCACCGGGATCGGAAAAGGCATATGGATTTAGCCACACGGGTACAGATGATACGTTATTTGTCTTTGAAGCACCGATCGATCTGCTTTCTTTTCTGAGCGCCACAGGAGATGGATGGGAAACCCATCACTACATTTCATTGGGCGGAGTCAGCGAAAAAGCGTTGATGCAGTATCTTGCAGATCATAAAAATATCCGAAAGATTTTTCTTTGCCTGGATAATGATACTGCTGGGAATGCCGCTTGTGAGAAGCTTGCAGAAAAAATCCCTGACGATAAGATGGTGATGCGATTAAGACCAGTAAAGAAAGACTGGAATGAATGTCTGACAGCAGGAATTGATAGAAAAGATATGGCAGAGGAAATCCCTTTGAAGAAGAAACAAGTACAGGAAGGAAATCCAATCCCAGTCATAAAAATGTCAGATGTGGAAGAAAAAGTAGTGCAGTGGTTATGGTATCCATTTATCCCATTTGGAAAAGTAACGCTGATCCAGGGAAATCCGGGAAAAGGAAAAACATGGCTTGCAATGGCACTTTGTGCATACTGTACAGCAGGGAGAGAACTTCCAAATGCGCTTCCAATCGAACCATTCAATGTCTTTTACCAGACCGCAGAGGACGGAGTTGGAGATACGATCAAGCCAAGACTTGCAAAATGTGGAGCAGATATGACAAGAGTTCGTTTTATCAATGAGGAAGAAAAGCAGCTTTCCATGACAGATGAAAGAATTGAAAAGGCAATCAGGCAGAATGATGTAAGGCTGATGATCATGGATCCGATACAGGCCTATCTGGGAGCCAATGTGGATATGAACAGAGCCAATGAGATCCGACCGTTGTTTCGCAATCTTAGTAATATAGCAGAACGTACAGGATGCGCCATTGTGCTGATTGGTCATTTGAACAAAGCATCGGGAGTGCAGAGCGATTATCGTACACTTGGATCCGTGGATATCGCTGCGGCGGTCAGAAGTATTTTGTTTGTAGAAAAAGTTGAGAAAGAGAAAAGCCAGGATATTCGTGTGGTCTATCAGCAAAAGGATTCCTTGGCGAAAAAGGAAAATCCGGTAGCTTTTTCTCTGAGCGATGAAGGACTTATTTGGATGGGAGAATATGACATTTCCATTGATGATCTGCTTGCTGGAAATACCGGAACAAAGAAAGAGACGAAATTGGAAAAAGCCAAAAAGCTTATTCTTGAATTGCTGGGAAAAAGGAAAATGATGTGTCTGGAAGAACTGGAAGCAGAGTTGCAGGCATATGAAATTTCGGCAAGAACCGGAAGAGATGCGAGAAAAGATTTGGAGGACCAGTTAATCTATGGATGGTATCAAAGCAGAAAGACAATTTCACTGAAAAAAGATTCTTAAGCAGTTACATTGGCAAAAAAGGCATTGGCAGTGGCAATGCGTATAGGACCACTTGCCTGCCGCCAATGTCAGAGAAATTTACATAGAAGAAAATGATGCGAGAGGAGATGAACAGATGAGTAATTATGAAATACCATACTGGAAGAAATATACATTATCTATTGAGGAAGCGGCGGCATATTTCCGTATTGGAGAAGGAAAGCTTCGTAAATTGGTAAGCGAAAATCCCAATGCAGAATATCTGTTGTGGAACGGAAACCGTGTGCAGATTAAGAGAGAAAGATTTGAACGATTTGTAGATACACTTAGTGCAATATAAAAAAACAAAGACTAAAAAATAAAAAAGAAGGAGGTGTTCGAGGTGGAGGCAACGTGATATACTAACAATATCATGTTGCGTCCCCTTGGAGGTAAAATATGATTTCAAAGAGACGTGATGATAAAGGAAGAGTTCTCCAGCAGGGAGAATGGCAGGAACCAAGTGGAAGATATCGTTATAAATATACAGATTCACTTGGAAAGCGAAAAATATTATATAGTTGGAGATTGACAGAATCGGATAAGATGCCGGAAGGCAAAAGAGCGGATTTTTCACTGAGAGAGAAAGAACGCAAAGTACAGTCCTTACAGATGCAGGGAATCACTGGAAGTAAGTTGACGGTGCTTGAACTGGTAGAAAGATATCTTTCATTAAAAACAGGAGTGAAGCACAATACATTAGCAAACTATAATTTTGTCGTAAATGTGCTGAAAAAAGAAGAGTTTTCTCATAAGAAGGTGGATGATGTTAAGCTGTCTGATGCGAAGATATTTCTGATTAAGCTTCAGAGGGATGGAAGAGGATATAGTTCAATTCACTCGATCAGAGGCGTGTTAAGACCGGCATTTCAGATGGCTGTAGATGATGATCTAATCCTTAAGAATCCATTTGGATTTGAACTTGGTACGATACTGGTCAATGACAGTCAGAAAAGAGAAGCAGTTTCCTTAGAGGACGAGGCAAGATTCCTGAAATTTGTAAAGAATGATCCACACTATAACCGTTACTATGATGCCTGTCTCTTATACACATCTGACGCTGC
>ENA-UALE01000475-UALE01000475.1-human-gut-metagenome-genome-assembly--contig:-NODE-475-length-12402-cov-7.470641_pt1 | contig 12402 bp, 27 predicted proteins | sample MGYA00243697_ERZ654462 | MGnify/ENA primary metagenome ERZ654462 (study PRJEB26926, sample SAMN06164625) | human gut metagenome | biome: ENVO:00009003; feature: ENVO:2100002; material: ENVO:00002003... | reverse complement strand
GATAAAATTAGAAAAATAGCAGAGAAATGGTGGAGATAGAGAAAATTAGAGAAAATTAGAGAAATAGCAGAGAAAATTAGAGAAATAGCAGAGTTGGGAGCCGATCGGGTTTAGGTAACCATCCTACTCTACTTGTTACACCGATCGTTAACCCAGCTCCTGCGATTATAATATAAAAAAAATCGGGAGATACCCGGCTAGTAGTATCTCCCAATCTTCTTCCTCTTGTTTAATTACCGAAGTCCATTAAGAAACTTCTTTACAATATCTTCATCAGAAGGCTTGATATTAGTCTCCTCAGAGGTAAGCTTCCGCAAAGCCTTACTAATCTGGCTCTTGATTTCATCCTCAAGAATACTAAGGCCAGTATCAAGGTCATCAACAGCAACCAGTTTTGCGGCAAAAGCAGCAGACTGATTCATCTGGTCAGCATAGTCCTTAATATCCTTAGCACTCCACTTAGGGTGGCGATTAGCATAGATAATTGCGGCCAGACGACCAATGTCCTCTACATCATAATCTTCTGCATCAACATTGTCGATGAAAATATCATACATCTCGTCAATCAGATTATCTCGCTCAAGCTGCTTGCTAGTGGTTTCCTTCTGCGCCTTATTGAACGCATCAGTAAAACTCTTTGCAATATCCTCAGGGGAAGTGCCTGCATTAATTGCATCGCGAATCATATCTTCATAATTCATAGTAGTCGACTACTCCTTTTCTTATCTTCTGTATATATTATAATATATATTTTTAATATTGTCTAATGGATATTTATGCTAGAAAAACCGATCGGCTCCGCGGGAGCGTAAGGAAAAGTCGTTTCTATTTCATTCTCTTAGCAACAACTTTGCTATTGTTAGCTGTATATATAGAAGTTTTAATGAGATGATTCTGAATTCAAATTGTTAAAAACTCGGCAAATTTTACTTGTTTTTAATTGATTTTGTTAGAAAAACGCGCATTTTTTCATGGTTTTTCGCTATATCAAGAGGAAAATAGTAGAAAATAAGAGGAAATGGATTGCGGACCGATCGGTTTAACGAGCTTTTTGTAGAAAAATTCTAGATTTTTGAGTAGAAAAAGGAGATTTATTGCGGAATTTGACAATAATAATTAAATATGGTATAATTAGTCAAAGTTGCGGACCCCAGATAAACCGATCGGTTGGGCGTCCGCAATTCTTATGCGACTAACTTTTTCTTAGCAACAACTTTGCTATTGTTAATTGTATATGTGGAAATAGTAGAAAAATGAATAAGATTAAGGAAGCATAGAAAATCGGCATTTTGAATTGGTGTGGGTAGGGCCGATCGGTGTTTTATTAGAGGGCGGTATGGATCGGGATTTCGGGAGATTCGCTATGAAGTTGCGCTATGGCCAAGTTGCTATGAAAATTTTGCGCTATGGTCCGATCGGTGAAATTCGGGCCGAGTCGCCCGCGACCGGCCCGCCGAATTGGATATTTAAATAAAAAAAGAGGGCTAAAGCCCTCTTTAATAACTCTCCTTACATTCAATTTCTCCAAGGGAGGAAAAGTCCATTCTAAAAGGAAGAATATCAATAGATTGATCATAGTCACTCACAGTGATACTTCCAAAATTATCGCAGTAGTTTTTAATAGCGTCAACAACAGCTTTCCACGCATATTCTTTTGCTTTTTGTTGCCTTTTATCTCTTTTTTCAATAAAAAGCAGTAATATGCTCGGCAAGCTCCATATCAGACATGGAGTCAATATTAACTCTTAACACTTCTTAAACTTCCTTTCTTAATTAAAAATTTCGGTTGGGATTTCATTAAAAACTTGCTTAAATTGCTCCATAGTCAACTCTTTCGCCGCTCTTTCAACTCTCTCTTTTGACCAGTCGCAAACCATTTTGCAAGAAATAAACTTGATTTCATATCCAGTAATATCGTAGATTTTAGGAGACCATTCAAATTTCTCACTATCTGCCATATTTCCAGTTAAAGTCATAAACTCGCCTTTTTGCTGTTGCGTTTCCATGAAATCAATATTTCTTTTGACAATGCGTTCTGCAATTTGCTTTCCGTTTTCAATCGCTTCCTTTTCAGTTCTCACATTGAAAGAGAAAGTGGTATTCATGATATCGTTGCGGAGCGATACAGTAAATTTATAAGGTTTTTTAGAAAAAATCCCTTTGCGGCCTTCGCACCAGTAGGTAACTTGGAAGTTAACTCGAAACTGTTTTAAACTTTCCATTCTCCCTACCTCCTTTCCATGATTAAATGATACCATAATTTCAGGAGAAAGTCAAGTCGTCAAATTGCACAAATTTTCTTAACAAAATTATTGAAAATGACAATAAAACAAAAATTCGGCGCGTGGCAACCGCAAACGCGCCGCCCAGGGCTTTTGTGCAAAATGACGAAAAAATCCCGCTGGCTTTATGCCAGCGGGATAGTATAGGTTTTGCGAATGATAATTGTTACCATATCGGGCTTTTTCTCACAGAAAAATCTGTCGTTCCTGATGAAACGCCCAATTCCCATATCTTGCCATCTTGCCCGGTTTGCGTCCTCATATCTCAAAGTATTATACTTGGAAAGAGGACGCCACCAATCATAGACAAAACTGGAATTTTCCGGCATGGTAAACTCCCGGGTTTTCTTGTAATTCCTCGTATGCTCTGCGGCTCTGCGCTTTAGGTCGTTTGTTGTCCCTATCTTTAGAATATAACGGCCTTTTGTGTCCACATAATGCCCCACATACAGAAACTCTCTCTCACGACGGATAGTATCACTTCCTTTTTGGGAGGCGGGATAGACGGTATCCCGCCTATCCCGGTTATTTCTTCGGTTTACGCTTTTGCACAAGCGTCAACTCGAAACTGTCCTCACCAATAGAAAAGGCTATCTGCCGTTCCTTGTTGGTGACTTGCAGATTTACAATGGAAAACTGACTATTCTTTTCCAGAAACTCTGCAAGCTCTACGATAATGCCCCCTTTAGTTGCGTTGGGCTTTCTCTGCCGGGGCGTAAACTTGTAGGCGGTGGGTGCTTTCCGTGTTCCCGCATGGGCGAATTTCTGCGCTACTTTTGCCTTATCCGGGGGGAGGTCATACTGCGTGCGCTCCCCCGCTTCAACGGCCTTATCATAGGCAAGTAAATCCTTTTCCTCTCGCGGGGACAGGTTCAAGCCTTTATACCTTGCGATACGCTCGGCATCCGTAATTCTGCTACTTATGATATCACCCCTTTTCTTATTTAGTAGGGCGGGGATATTTCACCCCGCCCTATCGGGGTTAGGCCATACGGAACAGGGACTTGCCCTTTTTCTCCGTAGCCACGACACGGTCGGCCATCTTGAGCTGACGCACCAGAGCCGCCACTTTCTGATTGCTAAAATCAGCCAGAGCGGGGACAGACTTCAAAATCTCAGTGCAGGTCACACCATCGGTATCCTCGGGCAGACCGGCCAGGAACTCCATAATCTGCTCCTTGAGTGCCTCGTTCTCCTGCTGGGTCTGGGTCAACTTCTTATCGCCGCTACCAGAGTTCTTCTTCGCCAGAAGCTCCAGCTCATGGTCGATAACAGTGACCGCAATCTCCGGGGTCGTGCCATAGGTCACGGGGTCGCCATTCAGAAGGGCCTTAATGTCCTCGAAACGCTGCGCCTTGGTAATACGAACCTTCTTCTCACTCATAGTAATACTTCCTTTCTGATGTTGGTCATCACCCTTGATGTATTTATTATATCATACCGTTTTCCGTTTGTCAAGAACTTTTTTCTCAACCGGAGCGATATGTTATAACCTTTACTGTATCTCTATTGTACCATAACTTTAAGCGTTTGTCAAGAGGTTTTTCAAACTTTTTTGACTGTCACTACTCGCCGTTTCAAAACCGTTTCTCCCTCTGTATGCTTTATTATAGCACATTCAAGATACTTTGTCAAGCCCTTTTTTTCTTTACTTTTCAAGGTGCATTGCCTTTCTTTCTGTACTTATTATAGCACATACTCAAGGCTTTGTCAAGAACTTTTTTTGAAAGATTTTTGAAAGTTTGCTGTCGCTGTCTACCGTTCGTCTCTCTCACTTTCTGATAGTATTGTACCACAAGCGGAAACAGATTGCAAGCGTCAAATTGCACAAGAAATTAGAATTTTGGGAGAAAGTTTTTGTGCAAAATTCTGCACAAAAACGGGACGAAATTTTTGTGCAACATTACCATTGAAAAATTCGGCCCGCGTCAGCCATCCGCGGGCCGTCGACTTTTAAGGATATAAAAAAGGACCGGCTTATTTAAGCCAGTCCTTCAAAATCTCTGCGCATTCAACAGGGTCAATTCCTTCTTCCTTTTCTCTCCTTTCACAATCAAACATTAAAGGGCAACAAGCACAATCATTAAACCCATAAACTAAATCTTGTAAAAGCTCGGTTAAGCGGTGTTCATTGACTTCCATATTTTACCCTCTTAAATATCAATCAGATAACTATAAACCATATCCCAGAGTGGCATATCAGTCAAAAGAATATTTACAGTCAAAAGTCCGGTTTCTGTCGGCCCATCAACAAACCATCCCAGCCGCTGCATAAGGTGAATAACCTCATAGACATAATCGGGGTCAAGATGGTTAGTGGTAAACTGTCTTGAAAGCATTTCTTTTCCTTTCTACCGGGCGGGGCATTAAGCCCCAACCCGGATTGTCGGATTATTCTTCAAACTTGCGGAAAGCCGCCTCTGAAAGTCGGTCATGGGAGGAAATTCTTTCCTGTTCTCATAAAGTGCCTTTCTCATGGGCTTGTGCTGTCGCATACAATACCACATGATTTCCGCTTCAATCAGCACATCTTCCAGCCCTGTATGACTTTCCTCAAACTCATTATTGCCGGAGATGTACCGCCATACAATTTCAGCAGTCTTGCGGGGAACGCCGTTCGCCTGAACAAACCCATTTTCCTGACACCACTTTTTGTATGTAGGCATTTTGCAGATAACATCTTGCGTCATCTTCATAATATCCCAAATCTCCACACTGTCAAATGGGAACCAATAACGCCACTTAGAGCAGGTCACATAACGCTGTGTAACTCTCAAGGCATTATCGTCAAATCTGGCATTATAAGCCGCAACTTCCTTAATGCCGTATCGCTCAATGGTATTGAGCATAGTCTGGCGAATTTCATAGGTAGTAGCCATCTTGCGGGTGCCTGCCCGCAGTTCCTCAATATAGCGGGGAATTTTCCAATTATAATAGGCAGTCCGCATGAGATCCCGCTCATCGTTAAAAATATCCCTATTTACAAAACTGGCAGTTTCATAAATATTGCCTTTGGTATCTACTACCGCCCACCCGCAATCATATACAAGCACATTACTCATATCCATGCGGGTTTTGCCGTTTTCGTCAGTTTCGGTCAGCGTGTTAGCGGTTTCAGTATCCACCACCAACACATAATGTCGGCGCTTATCAATCATAGTTTTTGACTTCCTTTCCTCTTGTTGTATTAAGTATAGCATATTTTATGCTTGGTGTCAAGAGGGTTTTAACACTTTTTTTTCAGCTGTGCGCATCAGCCTAAACTGTGGGTACATTGTTTAAGGAGCCGTGACCATCGGTCCTCCCTCCTGACAAGAATAATATACCATAGTTTCAGGAGAATTGCAAGATGGCGATTTGCACAAAATTTGCAAGCCAAAATTGTGCAACATCTACAAAAACAAAAACTCGGCTCGCCGCGTGCGCCAGCGAGCCGCCCAAACGATATTAAAGAGTAAAAACAAGAGGGCCGAAGCCCTCTTAATATCCAAGATATTCTTTATTGACAATTTCATCAATGCCATACCCCAAATCTTCAAGGGAAACGGGAGATCATCGTCAATTTCATTAACTTCCATGCTCTGGTTAATCTGACCAATGAGAATTGACGCATTTCTCAATACCTGCTTTTCTGCCGAATCAAGAATAAGTCTATTAACCTTTCTAATCTTCATTTACAAAACTTCCTTTCTTATTTTAAGATTGACTGGTGGATTACTCCACCAGTCGCCATAAGGCCGTAGGTAAATCTTCATGCGGTTCGATTGTTTCTCCTAAATGCCAGCCGTCCCGCACACTTTTATTATCATCAATCAAAATAAAATTGCTAACTCCCGGCTCAAAATATTTCCGCACACAATTTGCTTTTGTTGTGCCATATTCCACAAGGTGAACTTTATGAGCGGGGAAGTCGTATTTTGCAAGCCAACTGCGCTTTGCGTCACGAACAGCGACTTTATATGAGTTAGAACTGTCTTTTGCAAGCCAACTGATAACCCGAATTTCCCAGTCCTGCTCAATGAGTTTATTAAGAACGGTATTCAATTCTTCCATATCGCAAAGAGGTTTAGCGACTGTATATGGATAGGGGTTTTCATTCATTAAATCTTTCAGCCATCCATCTACTCCGTACAGGTCAGCGATTGTTCCATCCATATCAAAGCAGAGCATCTTTTTCACTTTGATTTACTTCCTTTCTTTAGGTTGATTAAAGTATATCAGATTTCGGGATAGAAGTCAATCATTAAACTGCATAAAATTTCGGTTGGAAAATTGTGCAACTTCTACAAAAGAGAAAATTCGGCGCGCCACGCCTGTCAGCGCGCCGCCGAAATCTAAGCTGGAAAATCCAGCTTAGAGATTTTTACTTTCGGCAACAAAATATTTTGCTTCATACTGTTTTGCAATAGCCTTTACTTTTGCGCTTTCTTTTTGTGTTTCACAATAGAAATTAAATAAAGTATGTTTTCCGACTGGGATATAAGAGTGCGGGACGCTCTTCAAATCGTGGTCAATTGCCTCTGTATATTTTGCTGGTACGGTCAACTCAACTTTCCAGAGCTTATCTTTACGGGTCTTTTCCTCACACCATTTCACAATAAAGACGCCCACAAAGTTACACAGTCCGACAATTACCACCTTCCACAGTAGCGGCAATTCACAAACCATATAAACAACAACCACAGTATAAAGGCCATAGGCAACGGCATTTACTACCGCGGCAACCAACTTCCCGCATTTAATAGTGCATAGACTTTTAATGGTTTGGATAACTACATTTACCGCATTTAATACGATAAATAAGAGTAGCAATTCAGTATTCACTTTTTATATAGGGCGGTAGGTAAAAGCCTACCGCCCTTCCTCCTTTCCTTAAAGCGACTTCCGCAGTTCATCCAGCAGACGGCCCAAAGTTTCCATATCGCCACCCATTTCCAGCTTGACGCAGATTTGATTGGTCTGGTCAGCTACCCACTGATTAACCTCGGAAAGCTCACCGTTCATCTCAAGCTCCACCGGATTATAGAAACACTCGGTGTTGCTCTTTACGCAAGCGCTATCATAGTAGCGGCGGATTTTATATCCCTTGGCCTCGGCAGTTTTCATCATCTGCTGATTAAGGATTTTGCACTCTTTTTCGACGCCCTCACGGAACGCCTTAAACTCGTTCATGCTATCGTTATACTTTGCCCGGATTGCCTCTCTCTTGATTTCTGCAATCTTGCTAACCTCGTCATGGATATAACCTTCAATTCTCTTGGTAACACGCATTTCTAAAACTTCCTTTCTGATTTTAATTTTTATTTATCAGGGCCGCCCTTCCATGGTTTTATTGTGCCACAGTCGGGGCGATTTGTCAACCCCTTTTTATGTTACAGCGAAAACTTTTCCGCCATCTCCCTATCGACCTCTTCGTCGAAAACAGCCTTAATAATATCAGCCGCGTCCTCAGGAGTACAAGCGCCCTCCCGCAGGAACTTCCCCAAAGAATGAAGCATAGCTTGTGCAGCTTCTCCTGGCATAATTGCCGAAATAACCTTGTGCATAGTAATAACGCTCTGCTTCTCTTCCTCAGTCATCTTAGAAATCTTAAACATAATAAATACTTTCTTTCTGGTTTAGTGAGTTTTCCTTCTCTTTACATTATTGATTATACCACTGTTAAAGTGGTTTGTCAATACCTTACATCAAAGTTTTTGCAAGATATGCGAACATTAAGATTTCCGCCGCAAACATGATTTCAAGTCCTATGCAATCCCTTTCAATGGCGGCTACAAATTGCCATACCAGACACAGAACAAAAGCAATCAGAACTATCATGGTAAAAGTTGTCATATACTCACCCCGCGAAGGAAACTTCCACAAAGTTGATATTGAAACGCTCCCATTCACTTTCCATACCTAACATCATATCATGGAAAAGGTCATCACGATTTTCATATCCATCTTCTTCCAGAATAGCCTCCCATTCTCCATCGTCATATTGACTTTCCAGATATTCCAATGCAGACTTGTGGGCGGCGATGGTATTAGACGCTACACAGATAGGTTTATCGTCGTATCCATCCGTAACTAAAATCATTTTCTTTTCTTCCATGATTTTTCTTTCCTTTCTTTCGAGGTTTTCTGTCTCCCTCTTTCTGATAATAATATACCATAGGCAGAGCGGAAAGTCAAGCGATTTTAGGAAAAAATTCTTCGTCAGATTGCACAACAATTCGAGCCTAAAATTGTGCAAATTGCCTATTGATAAAAATTCCGGCCGCGCCTGTGGTGCACGGCCGGGCGATCGACCTTCAGAAAATTGGACAGAAAAACCTCCTGAATTTCAGGAGGCTCTCTTATTAATCAACATATTCAGCATTAAGAATATCGACAATATCTTCCAGCTTTAATCCACTTCTACACAAAGCGTTTTCAATGGAGTAACCAAAGATAATATCTCTTTCACCATTCCACAACAATACTTCAAATTCCCACATACCAAACAACTCCCTTTCTTTTGATAGTTTAAGGATACTACAAATGAAGCAAGAAGTCAATCGGCATCTTCAACAACTTTTAATCCATTCGCTTGTACGATTTTCATAGCTTCTTCAAGTGAAGTGTTTTCAACAGATCCGCAGTCAATACAAATAAAGCGACGCCCATCTTTTTCCATAACTGAGAAATAATATTCTCGGCCAGGAATTAAGCCCATCTAATCTCTTAGGCGGACAGGAATCATAATTCTCCCACTTGAATCTAATTTCCTTGAGAAAGTAGTTTCTGCCATTTTGATAAATAAATTCTAGTGACCTAGGTGCGTGCGAAAAACGACTCCAGCACGGGAATCGCCGATTTTAACAATCGGAAGGAACATTACCATTCACATGGCATTTTTCTGACAGAATTGAGCCATTGGACAGGACTTGCAAGAATCCTAGTTCAAGCAGAACTCTAAAATGACTGCCAGAGCTTTCAGCACTTCCAAAGTCATTAGAAAACTCCTTTCTTACTTTTTCTATAATTATTATAATATATTTTTTGGGAAAAATCAATAGGGCCGGCATTACGCCGGCCCTAATCTCTGTAACCAAACCAGATGGTATTTATCAATATGAAACAGAACTGTCCCATATCCTTTATCAGTCCAGACTGTAGAGCCGATAGGATATTTATGCGGAAGTCTCTCGATACTCATGGATAACTCCTTTCTCAAATAGGAACTTAACAATGCGGTCTGCAACTCCATTAGAAGGAATTTGCAACAGCCACCCTCCACTAAAATTTGCTATTTGATGGAGCTGCCACTCGTTGCCCATATTATTGATTAAGTTTAGGAAGTTGTCTCTATCCTCAACAGAATCAAAAGAAACGATAAAATATCTCATGCGGAAATCGACCTCCATAGAATTTTTTATCATGGGGAGTGGAAGTCATAGACCTCCACTCCCGCATTTTCTTTTCCTCCTATTATTTAGTCATAAGAACAAACAGATTATATTCGCTGTGCTGTGGATTAGGTTCGCAGTTATCTGCTACTATATCAGCCCAACTAAGAACTGCCCAGAGAAGGAGTGCGGCACAAAGGCCGCATCCTATTCTACTAATTATCCGCATACTTTTGCCTCCTGTTCTTTTACCCATTCGCTATTGATTGTATCTGATTTCATAGCCGCCTTAAATTCTTCCTTGCTGGCTGGACGGGTGTGCAGTTTGCTATTGATAAACTTGCTATTGATAAAAGCCCAATGTGGCATAAGAGCTTTAGATACACCGTTAAAGGCATCGACATCAAGGATAATACCATCTTCTACCATTGCAGCTTCCACATTCATGGTATACCGCAAGAGTTTGACAAACTCTTTCTTATTAAACAGGTCACTGGTGAAATACTTAATATACATATCTTTTGTCCTTTCTCCCCGTATAGCCGTTAGGTCAGCTTCTTTGTTATTTTAAGGCTTCACCTGTTGACAGGTCTACAATCCAATAGTTAGGATTGACGAGTTCATGCTTGGCTTTCCACCTTGCCATATTAAGACTACAAGGGTCATAATAGCGCCACTTGCCATTGACGAGAACTTGTAACCTATACATACTATATACTTCCTTTTTTTTGTTCTTTATAGGGCTTGCCTTGCCTTGTGTCCTGCAAGGCAAGCCCTTATTTTGTTACCCGTTGATTTCTTCTTCTTGGGCTTTCGTTGCCCAATCAAGGGAAGTCCTTGGATTGCTTGGCTTGCGATAGGCTTCTGCTTGTTCCTCCGTTCCGCCTAACGCCATAGCGTATGCCTGCCAATCAATGGTTCCCTTGGCTGTGGTTTCCTTATACACCACCGGCTTGGCCTTACCCTGTACCTGTACTGTACCATACAGATAAGAGGTTTTATCGGTAGTCTTAAACTCTTTTCCTAACTTGGAAAACAGCTCTTTGGCCGCCGCTTTAGCGTCTTTTTCCTCTTTTTCAACCTTAGCCTTATCAGCCTTAGCTTGGAGATACCGCATGATAACGGCTCTTTCTTCATGGGTGAAATCTACTTTTTTGCTCATTGTCTTTACCGCCTTTCTTTTGTCGTGGCTTTCTTGACTGTCTACATTGTAACAGATACTTGCTTACTTGTCAAGAGGTTTTTTAATTTTTTTTGTTTTTGTTTTTGCCCTCTTGCCTTGTTTGCAAGACAAGAATACACCCGTTTTTTCAACTTGTCAACAACTTTTTTAGAAAAATCTTTCGTTCTCTGTTTTGCACAAAACAAGGTTTACTGTTTTGTGCATCTTGCACAAGCCTTTTATTTATATTGTATATCGCGCGTGCGCGTTCATTGAATAGGGGTCTTTAGCAGTTTAGCTCTTTAGTGTGGTGAAGTGCCAGACTTGCACTGTCAATTTTTACCAGATAGATACCCCGGTGTATTTCAGGAAAAATCTGGAAAAAAATCGCCAAATCGCTTTGCCACGCTTAAACAATTACTAAAACCGTTCTCAGTTTTCAATTACGATAATAACATATCAAGATTAATCTTGTCATAATCTTGATAGGAGATTCTTTGTAACTTTATATTATGATTAAGGCAGTATTCATCTTTCTTTTTATCTCTATCTTTCAAACTGCTCCTAACCGCCAAAATAATCAACAGGTTTATAATGTTGTTCGCCGTCAGCTTAATTAAGATCCATAATAGCAAAATCAAATGGAGCATATTGATACCTAAAATTTATATTATTTGTTTTATTTTTAATTCTCCACCAGATAGTTCGAGAATGAGCTCCTTGTCCTAACAAATGGCTATACCCTTTCTGCCCTTTATACTCTTTATCTTCCTCAAAGCTAAAATCCTCAGTCTTTATAGTTTCATATCCCTTTAGTCTATATCCATCTTCTAGCTTAATATTAATCGTATCAGCCTTCCACATTGTTGGTATATACTCTAGCCTTGGGTAGCGATCGTTCTCCTTCCCGCAAGCAACCAACAATAGCAAAATCAAAACTATATTAAGTATAAAGCTGATACTTCTTCCCAATCTTGTCAATCTCTTCCGCCTCCATAGGTCTAAATCCAATACACGTCAAAGTCCCTTCCGGACCTTCGCGTTCTAATTCAGTCCTACAAGCATCATAAATAAGCCAGTAATCTTTATTCTCTTCCCATCCTAGCTCTTCCGCCATCTTAACAGCCTTCAACAAATCATTCTTATTCTTCGCTCCGCATACTACTTTAGTCTCCGCTTCCGCAATCCAATTATGGAATAAGTCTCTATCGAGACTTATTCCTATATGATACATAAGTCCATCTCGTTCCCTTACTACTTCTTTACTTCCCCAATATAGTTTCTCTATAAGAAAAGCAATAGAAGCATGAGAAACTTGCGCTGCGAGTTTTCCTGGAGACATATTTAAATCTTTCCTCGCGATAATTAACTATTTAAACATTCTTTTTGTAAAACCTCCAAGAAAGATTGAAAATTGCGGGAATTAAAATCCGGAATTGCAAAATAAATATTTGGAATATTATAATTGCGGGCTGCGCGTACGAGCAAGGTTGCGACCGTTTTCGGATCTTGCATAAAAACACCACAACCCCAGGCTGTCTCTTATACACATCTCCGAGCCCACGAGACTAGCGCTCATCTCGTA
>ENA-UALE01000440-UALE01000440.1-human-gut-metagenome-genome-assembly--contig:-NODE-440-length-13146-cov-7.284470_pt1 | contig 13146 bp, 9 predicted proteins | sample MGYA00243697_ERZ654462 | MGnify/ENA primary metagenome ERZ654462 (study PRJEB26926, sample SAMN06164625) | human gut metagenome | biome: ENVO:00009003; feature: ENVO:2100002; material: ENVO:00002003... | reverse complement strand
ACGAGATGAGCGCTAGTCTCGTGGGCTCGGAGATGTGTATAAGAGACAGTCAATGCACAGATCGAGGATAATTTGTCCGGGATCCGTGTGGTAAAGTCATTTGCGAATGAGGATATCGAAAAAGAAAAATTCCGTCAGGGAAACGAAGGCTTTCTGCGCGCAAAAAAGAACAGTTATTATTATATGGGAAGTTTCTCGGCAGGACTTGGTACTTTTACGACCCTGATCCAGGTAAATGTCATACTTGCGGGTGTCATTCTGATCGCAAAGGGAAGTGTGGATATCAGTGATCTGGTCACATTTTTGCTTTATATCAGCGTGTTTACAGAGCCGGTGCGGACACTAATTGATTTTACGGAACAGTTTCAGAACGGATATACCGGGTTTGAACGTTTTCAGGAGATCATGGCGATCGAACCGGATATTGCAGATAAAGAGGATGCAAAAGAGCTGGTCAATGTCAAAGGCGATATCAGCTTTGAGGATGTATCTTTCCAGTATGAGGAAAATACGGAATGTGTGTTAAATCATATTAACCTGAACGTTCCGGCGGGGGCTTATATGGCACTTGTGGGGTCGTCAGGAGCCGGAAAGAGTACACTGTGTTCACTGATTCCGAGGTTTTATGATGTGACGGCAGGAGCAGTTAAGATTGATGGCTGCGATGTCCGGGATATCAGGTTAAAGAGCCTGCGCGACCATATCGGTATCGTACAGCAGGATGTGTATCTGTTTGTCGGAACCGTTTTTGATAATATCCGTTATGGAAAACCGGATGCAACACGTGAGGAAGTGATTGAAGCGGCGAAAAATGCCAATGCACACGATTTTATCATGTCGCTGCCAAATGGGTATGAAACAGATATCGGACAGCGGGGAATCAAACTTTCCGGCGGGCAGAAACAGCGTTTGTCCATTGCAAGGGTATTTTTAAAGAATCCACCGATCCTGATCTTTGATGAGGCGACGAGTGCACTTGACAATGAAAGTGAGAAAGTCGTGCAGGATTCTCTGGAAAAACTGGCAAAGAATCGTACAACATTTGTGATCGCACACCGGCTTTCCACAATCAAAAATGCACAGCGAATCCTGGTTTTGACGGAGGAGGGCATTGCGGAGGAAGGAACGCATGAGGAACTGTTAGAAAAAGGCGGTGTGTATGAAAAACTGTATCAGATGCAGTTTCATAAATAAGAGTGCTGTGTAGAAGAGAAGTGTATAGCGTAAAATATAAAAGTTTCATGAAATCCATGCAAAAATTTGCAAAAGAGGAAAAACTAGAGTAAAATAGTAGTGTTTGTGAAGGGAGAGATAAGACAATGACAAAAATTGATATTATATCTGGTTTCCTTGGAGCCGGAAAAACAACATTTATTAAAAAAATGATCGAGGAAGTTTTTAAGGGCGAGAAGATCGTTCTGATTGAGAACGAATTTGGTGAAGTCGGCATTGACGGAGGATTTTTAAAGGATGCAGGAATTGAGATCACAGAGATGAATTCCGGATGCATCTGCTGTTCCTTAGTAGGCGATTTTGGTAAAAACTTACATGAAGTCATCGAGAAGTTCCATCCGGACCGTATTTTGATCGAGCCGTCCGGTGTTGGTAAATTATCCGATGTTATGAAATCTGTCATCGACGTGGAAAAAGACGAGGATGTCAAATTAAACGGACTGATCACGGTTGTAAATGCATTAAAGGCAAGCAAACAGATGAAAGCATTTGGTGAATTTTTCAACAACCAGATCGAATATGCAACAACGGTTGTCTTAAGCAGAAGCCAGAAGGCAACACCAGAGCAGTTAGAGCTGTGTGTAAAACAGATCCAGGCATTAAATCCGAAAGCTGCTGTTATCACAACTCCATGGGATGAGATCAAAGGCGAACAGATCTTAAAAGTAGTGGAGGGACAGGACTCTCTGGAAGTAAAACTTCTCGCAGAGCAGCATGCAAAAGAGGAAGCTTTAGAACATGAGCATGAGCATCATCATGACCACGACCACGAGGAGCATGACGAGAACTGCACCTGTGGCTGCCATGATCATGACCATGATCACGAAGAACATGAACATCACCATGACCATGATCACGACCATGATCACGAAGAACATGAACATCACCATGACCATGATCACGACCACGATCATGAGGAGCATGACGAGAACTGCACCTGCGGCTGCCATGATCATCATCACCATCATCATGCAGATGAGGTATTTACAAGCTGGGGCAAGGAGACACCTCATAAGTTTACAAAAGAGCAGATTGAGGAAGTGTTAAAGACACTCTGCGAGACAGACGACTACGGCGAGATCCTTCGTGCAAAAGGTATGGTAGCCGATGTGAATGGTTCCTGGATCTACTTTGACATGGTTCCGGGTGAGTACGAGATCCGTGAGGGAGAGCCAGATTATACCGGAAGACTCTGTGTGATTGGTACACATATTGACGAACACAGATTAGAGGAACTGTTTGGAATCGCGTAAAAGCGGGAAAAAGTTACTCAGGAATGGAGATTTATATGAACGAAATACCAGTATATTTATTTACCGGTTTTATGGACAGCGGCAAGACGACTCTGGTGAAGGAGACGTTATTTGATGATGGTTTCACTGAGGGTGGAAGAAGTGTTGTGATCTGCTGTGAGGACGGAGATGTCGAATATGACGAGGAGGAGTTAAAAAAAATCAACGCCAGACTTGTCATGGTAGAAAATGAAGAGGATTTTACCGAAGAGTTTTTAAACAAAGTGCAGGCGGAATATCTGCCGGAGCAGGTGTTTATCGAATACAATGGTACCTGGGGAATGGGAACACTGATGGATATGGAACTCCCGAAACACTGGGTGATCGTACAGCAGTTAGCGACTGTGGATGCGACAACGTTTGACATGTATCTTGCAAATATGCGTACCATGGTAATGGAGCAGTTATTTCAGGCAGATGTCGTGATCTTTAACCGCTGTGATGACAGCACGGACAAAGGCAAATGCCGCCGTAATGTCAAGGCACAGAACCGCAAGGCACAGCTCGTCTTCGAGCGTGAGGACGGCAGCTTGGATGAACGTCCGGAGGAACTTCCGTTTGATCTTTCTGCGGATGTGATCGAGATCACCGATGCAGACTATGCAATCTGGTACATGGACTGTATGGATAATCCGAAAAAATATGAGGGCAAAAAAGTATCTTTCCTGGCATTGGTATACAATCCGGAAAAACTTAAAAAAGGAGTGTTTGTGCCGGGACGTTTTGCGATGACATGCTGCATCGAGGATGTGACATTTATCGGATTTAAGTGTAAATATGCGGATGAGGACAAGATCCCGCACAAATCCTGGATCAATATCACTGCGGAAGTGCATGTGGAATTTGCGAGAGAGTATAAGGGAAAAGGACCGGTACTTTATCCGGTATCCATCGAACCGGCAGAAAAACCGGAAGATGAGCTGGTATATTTCTCGTAAACCGGATATGTTCTGCATGTGTAAGCTGGGAAGAATAATCGCTGCTGGTCACACTTGGAGATGTGAACAGTAACAAATAGATGCATAGGAAAAGGACAGAAGTTGGAATCCGAAGAATCCAGTTTCTGTCCTTTTAAAATTTTTAGTAATCAGATATTATTTTTTGTGTTCTTGTTTTTCTTTGAGCCTATTCTTCCTTGATTCCATGTTCACGCATATACTCACCAATCTTTTTATCGGAACCTAAAATGTGGTTGATCAGCCAGCCGGACAAAAAATTGATCAGGTCAATCAGATATTCCTGCTGATTGTCATCCATTTCGTCCAAATCTGTTAAATCAACCTCAACAAGACGTTCCACGAAGGCAGTATGTGCACGTTTCTGAGCACTGATTTCCGGATAATGGATGCGTTCCATGAGATTTTCTTCATCACGGAAATGAAATTCTGTATAGTCTTTTAATTCTACAAGCAGGTGCATGATCTCATCATATTTGTCATGCAGAAGTTCTGCGTGAATCAGATCGTTGGTATCGTGAATGATCTCAAACAGCCGTCGGTGCTCAGTATCAATTAACTCAACGCCGGTTTTGTATTTTTCGCAAAATGCAAATGGATCTTCTTCATCAGCAGAAATAGAAGACATTTTTCCGATCATCGTATCACTGCTTAAGATATGCCGGTATAACCAGCGAGCCAGATAAGCCAGCAGGTCGTTTAGGGATTGCCTTGCTGCTTCCGGGGAAGAAGTATCCAGAGCAAAAGTGTTGATTTTTTTTGTAAATGCTTCATGTTCTTTTTTTTGGATCGGAAGCTCAGGATCATGAATATGCTCCATGTAAGCTTCCTCATGGGCGAAATGTGTTGCAGCGTAATTTTTCAATCCGGAAACCAGATTCTTGGAGATAACAGAGATATCTGAACTTTCTTTTGAAAGGTCAATCGCTTCATTTATCATCTGAAATAACCGACGATGCTCATTATCAATCTCGTCAATTCCAATTAAATAGTCGTCTGTAAATTTATACATTATAAAATCCTCCATTCCGTGGTAAATACCACTTTTCTTTTGAATAAAAATATGGATTTCCCAGCCCATAATTATATTTATGGAGTTATATGGGATAATACATCAACATTATAACATGAATCCGTGTGAGAAAAAAGAAAATAAAAAAAGAAAATAAAAAACGTGTTGACAAAATCACTTTAATATATTAAAGTATACCCATAAAGAAAAACCGTTGAGAAAGAGTAGTAAGCATTTTTTGATATTACAGAGAGCTGCAGGTGGTGGGATTGCAGTATGGATGGATTTGCTGAATGGACTTTTGAGGGCGGCCTGAACAGAATTTAGTAGGCGCCGCCGGGAACCGGACCCGTTACCCATCCGGCATGTATGGTTGTACATGAAGTGAGTGGACTTTTCAGTCAATATGAGTGGTACCGCGATAATAGATACTATTACCGTCTCAGGCAAGAACCTGAGGCGGTTTTTTAATGTAAAATTCATTTACATTGTAAACGAAAGTTTGCATGCTGACGAATTCCACCTCTCGAAACGGCTTTTTCCAAATTTAAAATCTGGAGGGAACAAGTGCGAAAAATAGATTTTTTCGCACACAGGATTTGTGCTTATGCACAAACCTGTAATGCGCAGAGAACGACGCAGAAAGGGGAAAGAAATGAAAAGAAAAATGATGGCAGCAGTATTAATGATGGCAATGACAGCAGGTGTGCTTGGTGGATGTGGAAACAGCACGGGAAATAATGCGAAAACAGACACAAATGCACAGAATAATGCAAATACCGCAGAAATAAAAGAGAATGCCAATGCGGATGTGACAGAGATCGCCAATGCAGATGGCACGGTATATAAAGTTGGTATCGTCCAGTATGTAGATGATGCTTCCTTAAACCAGATCGAGAAGGCGATCGAGGCAGAGCTTGATGCAAAAGGTGCAGAACTTGGTGTGACATTCGATTATGCAGATTATACCTATAATGGTCAGGCAGATTCCTCTACCTTAAATCAGATCGCAACGGATCTGGTTGCAGAAAAAGTGGATGTGATCATCCCGATCGCAACACCGGCAGCCATGATCATGCAGAATGCGACAGAGGACAATCAGATCCCGGTTGTATTCTCCGCAGTATCAGATCCGGTCAGCGCAGGACTTGTCGCAGATTTAAATGCACCTGGTGCAAATATCACAGGCACATCCGATGCACTTGACACCACGGCTGTTATGAAACTGATCACGGCAGCCAACCCGGATGTAAAGAAAATCGGACTGTTATATGATAAGAGCCAGGATTCCTCAAAAGTGCCGGTTGCAGATGCAATCGCTTACTGTGAGGAAAACGGTATTGAATATATTGAAAAGACAGGAACCACCAATGCAGAGGTATCTGCAGCAGCAGATGCGCTTGTGGCAGAAGGGGTAGATGCAGTATTCACACCGACCGATAACACAATCATGACAGCCGAGCTTGCAATCTTTGAAAAGTTTGCAGATGCAAAGATCCCGCACTATACAGGAGCTGATTCTTTCGCGTTAAACGGAGCATTCTTAGGATATGGCGTCAATTATACAGAGCTTGGAACTGCAACGGCAGATATGGCAGCAGACATCCTTGTAAATGGTGCTGATCCTGCAGCAACAGCAGTCCGCACATTAGACAGTGGTATCGTGACTGTCAACACGGAGACAGCTGCAGCTGTTGGCATTGATGACAGTGTATTTAAAGATATGTGTGAGGAATTAAAAGAAGTTACAACCGCAGAAGAATTTGAATAAAAGCGGAATAGAAGAAAAACGGAACCGGAGGGGATTATGGGTTCGATCATTACACTTTCCATTGTACAGAGCGCATTAGAACTTGGATTTATCTATGCACTGGTTGCGCTTGCGTTATTTGTATCATTTTCCATATTAGATATCGCGGATCTGTCAACAGACGGCTGCTTTACATTAGGCTGTGCAGTCTGTGCGACGGTGACGCTTGCCGGACATCCGGTGTTAGGACTGTTTGCGGCGGCGGCAGCAGGAGTTGTATCGGGATTCGTTACTGCATTTTTACAGACCAGAATGGGTATTCAGTCCATCTTAGCTGGAATCATCGTAAATACAGGATTATACACGATCAACATTGCGGTGATGGGTTTTGCATCCAATATCAATCTTTTTTCCTGTGACACGGTTTTTTCATGGGCGAAAGATCATATCGGGGGAACCTGGTATAAACTGATCGTTGCAGCTGTATTTGTTGTGATTGTCGGTGTGATACTGGCATGGTTTTTAAATACGAGACTGGGACTTTCCATCCGTGCGACCGGCGATAACCCGGATATGGTAAGGGCATCAAGTATCAATACCGGACTTATGATCACGATCGGACTTTGTGTTGCGAATGCCATGACCGGACTTTCCGGCGGACTGCTCGCACAGTATCAGAAATCCTGTGATATCAATCTTGGAACGGGAATGGTAACGATCGCACTTGCGAGTCTGATCATCGGGGAGTCGATCATCGGAAAAGGCGGTGTGTTAAAGCGTGTGATCGGCGTGGTATTAGGAAGCTGCCTGTACCGCTTTATCGTAGCGATTGCTTTAAGAGTAAATGTTCCGGCAGAATGTTTAAAATTGGTATCATCACTTATCGTTGCATTTGCGATCGCACTGCCTTATCTGAAAAAGCAGGCAGCGTTTATGAAACAGCGCCGCCTTGCAAAGGCAGAAAACCAGTTATATATGGAACAGATCCAGAAACAGAACCAGAAGAAGGAGGAACCGTGATGTTAATTATGAAAAATGTCAGCAAGACCTTCAATCCGGGAACTGTCAATGAAAAATGCGCATTAAAAAATCTGAATCTGGAATTGAAGGATGGCGACTTTGCAACAATTATCGGAAGCAATGGAGCAGGTAAATCTACATTATTTAATGCAATCACCGGAGCATTTTTTATCGACCGGGGACTTATTGTGTTAGATGGGGAGGATATCACTTACCAGAAAGAACATGTGCGGAGCAAGGTGATTGGTCATTTGTTTCAGGATCCTTTAAAGGGAACCGCGCCGCATATGACGATCGAGGAAAATATGGCACTTGCCTATCTTCGCGCCAAAACCTCAAAAAATGCATATTTCAGCCGTATCAATGCGGCGGATAAAGCAAAATTCAGGGAGCACCTTGCACTGCTTGATATGGGATTAGAGGATCGTATGAAGCAGCCGGTAGGACTCCTTTCCGGAGGACAGCGCCAGGCACTGACGCTTCTTATGGCGACGATGGTCACACCAAAGATCCTGCTGTTAGATGAGCATACGGCGGCATTGGATCCGGCAACCGCAAAAAAAGTGCTCGACCTGACCAGACAGATCGTTGCAGAGAGAAAGATCACCTGCCTTATGGTAACCCACAATATGCACCAGGCATTAGAACTTGGAAACCGTACCCTGATGATGGATTCCGGAAATATCATCTTAGATGTGAGCGGAGAAAAACGTGCGGGCATGACGGTGGAGGATCTGTTAGAGCAGTTTGCGGTCTGTGCCGGAAAGCGTTTGGACAATGACAGGATCCTGTTTTCGCAGGCGGAATGATGGTTAGTAAACGACAGGATCCTGTTTTCACAGGCAGAATAAAGGAAAAATAGGATTTTTTGCAGGATCTGGCAGTAATAATTTGAGAAAAAACAGAACTAATTGAGAAAAAATAGAGGAAAGCCGTTGAAATTTAACGTGTTTTCCTTTATTATGTTAAAGTATGAAAATAAATACTTTGACGGGCATGTTGATGTATATAAAAATGTTAGGAGGAGACCATGTATCCAATCGTAAGAAGAGAAAAACTGGCAGATAAGATTTATCTTATGGATGTCAAAGCACCTCGTGTGGCACAGTACTGTGAGCCGGGGCAGTTTGTAATTGTAAAGATTGATGAGGAGGGCGAGCGTATTCCGCTTACCATTTGTGATTATGACAGGGAAGCAGGTACGATCACGATCGTATTCCAGACTGTCGGAGCATCTACAGAGCGTATGGCATATTTACAGGAAGGAGATGCATTCCAGGATTTTGTAGGCCCACTTGGATGTGCGTCTGACCTGATTGACGAAGATATTGAAGAATTAAAGAAAAAGAAGATCCTTTTCGTTGCCGGAGGTGTTGGTACAGCACCGGTATATCCGCAGGTAAAATGGCTGCATGAGCACGGTGTGGACTGTGATGTGATCATGGGATCTAAGACAAAAGATCTGTTGATCTTAGTAGACCAGATGAAAGAAGTTGCGACAAATCTCTATGTGACGACCGATGATGGTTCTTATGGATTCCACGGTATGGGAACTAATCAGTTACAGGAACTCTGGGATGCAGGAAAACGCTATGATCACTGTGTAGCGATCGGACCGATGATCATGATGAAATTCGTATGTAAGCTGACAAAAGAGCTTGGAATCCCGACCGTTGTTTCCATGAACCCGATCATGGTAGACGGAACCGGAATGTGCGGTGCATGTCGTCTGATAGTAGGCGGGGAAGTAAAATTTGCCTGCGTGGACGGACCGGAGTTTGACGGGCATCAGGTTGATTTTGACCAGGCGATGAAACGTCAGGCACAGTACAAGACAGAAGAGGGAAGAGCGATGTTAAAGCTGCAGGAAGGTGATACACATCACGGCGGCTGTGGCAACTGTCAGTAGGGTTGAGCGTTTGAAAAGGAGATAGAGAGAATGGACGTATTAAATAGAGTACCGGTTCGTGAGCAGGAACCACAGGTTCGTGCGGCTAACTTTGAAGAGGTATGTTTAGGATATAACGAGGAAGAGGCAAAAGCTGAGGCAGCACGCTGCTTAAACTGTAAAAATGCGCAGTGTATGAAGGGCTGTCCGGTATCTATCAATATCCCGGCATTTATCGCACAGGTAAAGGAAGGAAACTTTGAGGAGGCATATCACATTATCAGTCAGTCTTCCGCACTTCCGGCAGTCTGCGGACGTGTCTGCCCACAGGAGAGCCAGTGTGAAGGAAAATGTATCCGCGGAATCAAGGATGAACCGGTTGCAATCGGTAAATTAGAGCGTTTTGTTGCCGACTGGGCAAGAGAAAATGATATTAAACCGAAAAAAGCAGAGAAATTAAACGGACATAAGGTTGCAGTCATCGGTTCCGGCCCTGCAGGTTTAACCTGTGCCGGAGATCTGGCAAAACTTGGCTATGATGTGACAATCTTTGAGGCACTTCATGAGGCAGGCGGTGTACTGATTTACGGTATCCCGGAGTTCCGTCTTCCGAAACAGAAGGTTGTTGCTGCTGAGGTGGAAAATGTAAAAGCACTCGGTGTTAAGATCGAGACAAACGTTGTTATCGGAAAATCTGTTACAATCGATGAATTAATGGAAAACGAGGGATTTGAGGCCGTATTTATCGGTTCCGGTGCCGGACTTCCAAGATTTATGGGTATTCCTGGCGAGCAGGCAATGGGTGTATTTTCTGCAAATGAGTTCCTGACCAGAAACAACCTGATGAAGGCATTTAAAGATGAGTATGATACACCGATCAAAGCAGGCAAGAAAGTTATCGTTGTCGGCGGCGGTAACGTTGCTATGGATGCTGCGAGAACTGCAAAGAGACTTGGCGCGGAGGTACATATCGTATACCGCCGTGGCGAGGAAGAGCTTCCGGCGCGTGTGGAGGAAGTACATCATGCAAAAGAAGAGGGCGTGATCTTTGATCTGCTCCAGAACCCGACAGAAATTCTTGTAGATGAGAATGGCTGGGTAAAAGGCGCGAAAGTCATTAAGATGGAACTCGGTGAACCGGATGCATCCGGAAGAAGAAGCCCGGTAGAGATTCCGGGATCTGAGTATGAGATCGAGGCAGATACCGTGATCATGTCACTTGGAACTTCCCCGAACCCGCTGATCTCTTCCACTACAAAGGGACTTGAGATCAACCGCAGAAAATGTATCATCGCAGAGGAAGAAAACGGTGCTACCTCAAAGGCAGGTGTATTTGCCGGTGGTGATGCCGTAACCGGAGCTGCAACTGTAATTCTTGCTATGGGTGCAGGAAAAGCTGCCGCAAAGGGAATCGATGAATATCTGAGCAATAAATAATAGACCAGTGATGGTAAAAATGCCGGAGTCAGTGGAAACTGCTGATGTCCGGCATTTTTTCTTAAAAACTTTTTTTATAAAAATTTCTTAACACATCTAAAATATTCCTTAAATCTTATCCAAAACCTACTTTTTTTCAAAAATATTGGTTATACTTGTAAGCAAAGTTATGATGAATTGTAAATGAGTCAGAGTGACAGTGATGAATACTAAGAGGTATAGCTATATGGAGGAAAATGTGAACCAGACAGAGAAAAAAATGGCAGAAAACGAAAAACAGAATCAGACGGGAAAAGAAGTGGCAGAAAATGCAGACCGGGAACAGACAGAAACGATCCGGGGACTGACCGCACAGCAGGTGGCAGAGCGGAAAGAAAAGGGTCTCTGGAATAAAAAAGCGGAGTCGGCGACAAAGACGACGAAAGAGATCGTAAAATCAAACGTATTTACATATTTTAACCTGATATTTTTAGTGATCGCGTTATTGTTAATCGGCGTTGGTGCTTTCCGGGATCTGACATTTCTTCCAATCATTGTTGCAAATACGCTGATCGGAATCGTGCAGGAGATCCGCTCGAAAAAGGTTCTGGATGATCTGTCTATCTTAAACAGTCCGAAAACACGGGTAATCCGGGAGGGCAGTAAAAAAGAAATACCGGCAGAAGAACTGGTGATGGATGATATCGTGGAGCTTTCTGCGGGCGGACAGATACCGGCGGATGCAGTTGTGTTAGAAGGGCAGTTAAATGTGAATGAATCACTCCTTACCGGAGAAGCGGATGAAATTGTAAAGAAAAATGGCGATGAACTGCTGTCCGGCAGCTTTGTGGTGTCCGGCAGCTGTCTGGCACAGCTGACAAAAGTTGGGGAAGAGTCTTATATATCAAAACTTACCCACCGTGCAACACAGACGAAAGAGGGAGAACAGTCAGAGATGATCCGCTCTTTGAACCGGCTGGTGCAGGCAGTCGGTATTGTGATCATTCCCATTGGTGTGGTTCTTTTTATACAGCAGTTTGTATATGCGGGAACCCCTTTGCGGGACAGTGTGACAAGTATGGTCGCAGCGATCATTGGAATGATACCGGAGGGACTTTATCTGTTAGCGAGCGTTGCCATGGCGGTAAGTGCCATGCGTCTGGCAAAGCAGCAGGTTTTGATCCATGATATGAAATGTATTGAAACGTTAGCCCGCGTAGATGTACTTTGTGTGGACAAGACAGGAACAATTACAGTGCCGGAGATGGAAGTGGATCAGTTTATTCTTGCAGAAGACCTGACGAAAAGAGTTTATGAGAAAGACGGTGATACGAAAGTATATGTCGATGTAAAGTGCGGTGAGGAACAGGAACAAAAACATGCGCAGATAAAGGGCATGATCGGTGAGTTTGCGGCAGACATGGATGCCGATAATGCAACAATGGAGGCATTAAAGACATATTTTAAGCCGGATACTTTAACAAAGATAAAGAAAGCAGAAAAGGTATTTGCATTTTCATCAAAGACAAAGTACAGTGGAATCATTTCAGAGGGAAAAAGTTATGTGATCGGGGCACCTGAATTTGTGCTTCGGGAGGATTATGCAGAGTACAAAGACCGAATAGAAGCGTATAGTGAGAAAGGGTATCGTGTCCTTGTGTATGGCAGATATGAGGGAATTTTAGACGGACAGCAGCTTACGGAAAAAGTATTGCCGATCGCGTTTATCATGCTGACAAATGCGATCCGGGAAGGAGCAAAGGAAACCTTTTCCTATTTTACAGAGCGTGGTGTGGAGATCAAGGTTATCTCCGGGGATAACCCTAAGACTGTTGCTGAAATTGCGGAAAAAGCGGGAATCTGCGGCGCAGATAATTATGTGGATGCATCCACGTTGACAACAGATGAGAGTATCGCACAGGCTGTAGCAAAATATCAGATTTTTGGCAGGGTGACACCTGATCAGAAGTTAAAGTTTGTGGAAGCGCTGAAAGCACAGGGAAGAACGGTTGCCATGACGGGTGACGGTGTCAATGATGTGCTGGCATTAAAAGATGCGGACTGCAGTATCGCAATGGCATCGGGAAGCGAGGCTGCATCGCAGGTGGCACAGCTTGTTCTTTTGGACAATGATTTTTCAAGGATGCCCTCTGTAGTGATGGAAGGGCGGAGAGTGGTAAATAATATCCAGCGCTCGGCAAGCTTATATCTGGTTAAAAATATTTTTTCCATGCTGCTTGCAGTATTTTCCATGATCTCTATGATCAATTATCCACTGGAACCGTCACAGATTTCGCTGATCAGTATGTTTACGATTGGAATTCCGTCTTTTGTGCTTGCATTAGAGCCAAACAAAGACCGCATACAGGGACATTTTATGACAAATGTGTTGTTGAAGGCATTGCCTGCCGGACTTACCGATTTTTTTGCTGTCAGCAGTCTGGTATTGTTTTGTCAGGTATTTGGTGTGAACGAAGAGGACATTTCGACATCCTGTACGATACTTGTTGCTATTGTTGGATTTATGATCTTATATCCTGTCTCTTATACACATCTCCGAGCCCACGAGACTAGCGCTC
>ENA-UALE01000436-UALE01000436.1-human-gut-metagenome-genome-assembly--contig:-NODE-436-length-13196-cov-9.146260_pt1 | contig 13196 bp, 13 predicted proteins | sample MGYA00243697_ERZ654462 | MGnify/ENA primary metagenome ERZ654462 (study PRJEB26926, sample SAMN06164625) | human gut metagenome | biome: ENVO:00009003; feature: ENVO:2100002; material: ENVO:00002003... | reverse complement strand
ACGAGATGAGCGCTAGTCTCGTGGGCTCGGAGATGTGTATAAGAGACAGATAGTTGACAATATAAAACGCATATGGTAATATACAGTCAACAAAACAAACAAGACCTAATTACACAAGACTTCCAATCGGACCAAGCGGTTGGAAAGCCAATTGGAAATAGAAAGAAGCTTGGAGTAAGCAGGAATTGAATGAGAAAAGGAGGTACAGTCCAATGGGACGATGATCAAAACGAAAACTTCATGGTAAGCGTGGTAGTGTCTGAAAATTTCAGCGGGAAAAGCCTTTTGGAATAGAAAATAATAATTGAGGGTATTTAGGATAAGATACCAAGAGTGAGAAAGGCAATGGATATGTACAGACATTTTACTGATGAAGATGCTGCGGAAAGATACCACAGAAGGTAATTTGAGGGTAAGATGTGCGGAAGAAGTTCATTTTATAAAAAGCGAGAGAGCAGACTTCAGATTATTATTCAATATAGAGATTACATATCACTAATTTTCTAAACAGATGGAAGTATCTGTGAGCTGAAGAAAATAAATTACAAAAGAAAGGAACAAAAAATTGAATAACGAAACCGAGTAGAACGGTCACTGTATTTTTAGATTTGAAAGTATGGTGGCCGTTTCTTATTGTTGTGATATATAATGAAAGTAAAATGTATGGGAGAAATGATATGGAATATATAGCACATAAAGATGGGGATAGAATTCAGACGGTTTTGGAACATTTAACCGGAACGGCTCAATTGGCTGGAGCATTTGCAGATGCATTTGGAAAACAGGAATGGGGGTATTGCTGTGGAATGCTCCATGACATAGGAAAATATTCCGAAGAATTCCAAAAGAAAATAAAATATGATACGAATGAACAGGTAGATCATTCTACAGCAGGAACGAAATTGTGTATGGAAAAAGGTGGGTATTATTCTTTACTGGCATATTGTATTGCCGGACATCATGCCGGACTTCCGGATTATGGAAATACAGAAATTCCATCCAGTTTATGCGGCAGATTAAAGAAAAAAATATGTGATTATCAGGCATATCAATATGAAGTAAAGATTCCGAAGATAGAGACGGACCCATTTGTAAGAAAACCAAATAAAAATTTTGATTTTTCACTCAGTGTTTTTATGCGGATGATTTATTCCTGCCTTGTGGATGCGGATTTTTTAGATACAGAAAAATTCATGAAAAATGGTCAGACAGGGAGAAATTCCGGACAGAATATGGAAATATTGTTGGAAAAACTGGAAAATCATGTGCAGCCCTGGCTTGAAAATCAGGACCTAAATTCGATCAATGGAAGAAGAACAGAAATTTTAAAAGCATGTATGGAAGCTGGAAAAGAAGAAAGAGGTCTGTTTCATCTGACGGTTCCTACCGGTGGTGGAAAGACGATTGCATCGTTAGCATTTGCGTTAAGACATGCAGTTTTTCATCATATGGATCACATTATTTATGTCATTCCATACACCAGTATTATTGAACAGAATGCTGAGGTGTTTCGGAACATCCTGGGGGAAGAAAATGTGTTGGAACATCACTGTAATGTTGATTATGACAGCTCGGAAGATCTAAAACCCATGCAGCTTGCCAGTGAGAATTGGGATAAACCGGTGATCGTGACAACCAGCGTTCAGTTTTTTGAATCGCTTTTTGCTAATACATCGTCCAAGTGCAGAAAGCTTCATAATATTGCAAATTCGGTTGTGATTTTTGATGAGGCACAAATGCTCCCTGTAGATTATTTAAAACCGTGTATTGCAATGATGGAAACACTTATGGAGGATTATCGGTCAAGTATGGTATTGTGTACGGCTACACAACCGGCGCTGGATAAAATATTTATCGGAGAGCGTACATTTGTAGAATTGTGTCCGAATGTGAAGGAACAGTTTGAATTTTTCAGAAGGGTAACGTATCAAAATCTTGGATATGTTCCTATTGATCAGTTAGCGGGCCAACTGCAGAAAGAAAAACAGGCATTGTGTATCGTAAATACAAAAAAATGTGCACAGGAACTTTATCGCAAATTAAAGGGAGAGGGAGTTTATCATCTGTCAACAAGTATGTATCAAAAACACCGAAAGCGGATTCTGGCACAGATCAGGGAAAGATTAAAGCAGAAGAAAAAGTGTATCTTAATTTCTACTAGCTTGGTGGAAGCCGGGGTAGATCTGGATTTTTGCCATGTGTATCGACAGATTGCAGGTGTGGATTCTATCATACAGGCGGCAGGACGCTGCAACCGGGAGGGGCAGGAAAAAGCAGAGGACAGTATCGTTTTTGTGTTTGATGTAACAGACAGCAAAATAGCTCCAAGTCAAAGGCTGCCGGTGGATATTGCAAAAGCAATTTTGCAGGAAACAGATGATATTTCTGATCTGGACAGCATAACAGAGTATTTTAAACGGTTATACCGTTTTCGGGAGCAAAGTCTGGATAAAAAGAATATTATGGGAAAATTTCAAGAACATAAATATAATTTTGAAACTGCAGCAAAAAAATTTCGTCTGATTGAAGAAGATACAAGAACCATTTTGGTGCCGGTGGAGCAGGAGGCAGAAGAACTGCTGGCGGAATTGAAACATCAGGGATTTTCAAAGGAACGGATGCGAAAGGCATCACAATATTGTATTCAGGTATATGATAACCTTTTTAAAATTTTGTGGGATGCCGGGATGATACAGGAGATTTCTTCGGATGCTACAGAGTTTTATGAGCTTGTGAAGCTGGATCAGTATACGGAGGATATGGGATTAGATTTGTCTGTGGATTCGGGAATGGATTTGTATTTGTAAAGAGGAGTGGCGATGTAAAGAAGATTACATCGCCACTCGTTTGCGTTACTAAAAAGACTATTATTTCAATCCACAGGTGGAACCTGACAATAGTAAGTATAAACAATTTTATTTTTATATTCAAGAATAAATTTAAAGTTCAATAGTAATTTAAGTAAAAGTCAAAAAGAATTGATTAATGATAGATAAAGTAGTATGATAAATAAAAGATAGAATGTTGTAAAATGATGACAATAGAAAGAGGAAAGAATGATCTTATATCACGGCAGTAAAGAAGTTGTAAAATATCCGGAAATTCGAAAGGCACGTTTTCATAAAGATTTTTATTTCGGATTTTATTGCACACAGTTTCCGGAACAGGCGAGGCGATGGGCAGGCAGGTATGGAACGAAAGGGTATCTGAATCAATACGAGTATACACCAAATGAAAAGTTAAAATATTTGCGTTTTGATGAGATGACGGAAGAATGGCTGGATTTTATCGTGCAGTGCAGAAAGGGCATTGCACATACTTATGATATTGTGGAAGGTCCGATGGCAGATGATACGATTTATAATTATATCCAGAATTTCATTGACGGAAAAATATCCAGAGCCGCATTCTGGGAATTGGCGAAATTTAACCATCCTACCCATCAGATCAGCTTTCATACGATTTCGGCGCTGGATACGTTAGAATATATCGGAAGTGAGGCTGTGTATGGGAACAAAAAATAATAATGATTTATTTTATACATGTAGTCTGATTGAATATATTGGAAGACAGATGAAACGAACAAGAAAAGAAGTCGTGGATTGTCTTACAAAAGAACGCATTCAGCGGATTTACGAATTCGCGGATGTTTTTCACTGTGAGCCGATCGAAAAAGTGGCGGATGAGTTTATACAGGAATGTCACATGAACTCTGGAACTTTTGATAATGTGCAGGCATGCCGGTATAAAATACCGGATTATTGGGATATCGGGGAAGTTTATGAACGGTTGATAGAAGACTGTTATGATGATCATAAAATTGTAGATGGAATCTGGGAAGTATATCATTCGTGGATAGATGCACAGATCTCCAATTATAATTCTGATTTTTACTATCAGCCGAGAGACTATATTGCAGCGTGCTATGAGGAAGGAGTGGTACTTTAAATGGGAGTAGGAGTAAAGGTACAGGTATGGGGGGAATATGCATTATTTTCCAGACCGGAGATGAAAGTGGAACGGTGTTCCTATGATGTCATGACACCATCAGCGGCAAGGGGGATTTTGGAAGCAATCTATTGGCATCCGGGGCTGCGTTGGGTGATTGACAAAATATATGTAAAAAATCCAATCCGCTTTACAAGCGTCCGGAGAAATGAAGTAAAAAGCAAAGTTTCCGCCAGCAATGTGTTACAGGCATATAATGGAGCAGACAAGCCTCTTTATATCAGCACAAAAGAGGACATTGTCCAGCGGGCTTCATTGATTTTAAGGGATGTATCATATGTGATAGAAGCACATTTTGAAATGACGGATCAGGCAAATGAGACAGATAATCCGGGAAAGTTTAAAGATATCATGATGCGGAGACTAAAACGTGGGGAATGTTATCATATGCCATATTTTGGCTGCCGGGAATTTCCAGCACATTTTTGTCTCTGTGAGGAGGAAGTGATCCATACCATTTATGATGAGATTCCGGAAAAAGACCTGGGGTTTATGTTGTATGATATGGATTATAGTAACAAGGAAGATATTCAGCCGATGTTTTTTCGGGCGGTTATGAAACGTGGTGTCATCGATTTGCGGGATTGTGAGGTGATACGATGATTTTGCAGGCATTGGTAAAGGAATATGAAAATCTTGCACAAAAGGGTCTGGTTTCCAAGCCGGGATGGAGTCAGGCAAAAGTTTCTTATGCCATTGATCTGAATGCAGATGGAAGTATAAAAGTCATTTATTCTTTGCAGACAGAAGACCAGCGAGGGAAAAAAATAGTTATGGTTCCAGCGCTGTTATATGTGCCGGAAATGGTTACACGATCTTCCGGGGTTGCAGCAAATTTTCTGTGTGATAATGCCAAATATATGCTTGGAATTGATACAGATGGAACAAATGATCGTGTGAAAGACTGTTTTCAGGCGGCAAAGGAAAAACATATCGCACTATTAAAAGATGTAGATAATCCTATGGCAAAAGCAATCTGTTCTTTTTTTGAAACGTGGAATCCGGAAAATGCAAAAGACAATGGCTGCGTTCAGGACAAATGGGAGGAACTAAATGAGGGTGGAAATCTTATCTTTTGCATGGGAATGGATTATGCACAGGATGATTCAGATATAAAAGCAGCTTGGGAAAATTCGATTGAAGCAAACGGGGAAGAACAAACGGGAATATGCCTTGTAACAGGGGAAAGAACGGAGATTGCAAGAATCCACCGGGGAATCAAAGGGGTTCCTGGGGCGCAGTCCAGCGGGGCGGCGCTTGTTTCGTTTAATGCCCCGGCGTTTGAATCCTATGGAAAGGAGCAAAGCTACAATGCACCGGTGGGAAAATATGCAGAGTTTGCGTATACGACAGCATTGAATTATCTTTTAAGCAAAAGGGAAAACACATTTTCATTGGGAGATTCCATGATTGTATTCTGGGCAGAAACCGGAGAAAAAAAGTGTGAGGATCTTTTTTGTATTTCGATCAACCCGCAAGAAGATAATCAGGAACAGTTACAGAAAGTTTTTGATAATTTAAAAGCAATGCGTCCGATCGATCTGGACGATATAACGATTGATCTGACACAGCAGTTTTATATATTATGTCTGGCGCCAAATGCAGCGAGACTATCGGTTCGGTTTTTCTATCAGAATTCATTTGGAACCATTTTAAAAAATATAGAAGCACATTATAAACGCATGGATGTTGTAAGGCCTTCCTGGGCAAACGATAGAAAATTTCTTGGAATCTATCGTATGCTGCAGGAAACCGTGAATATGAAATCCAAAGAGAAAAAACCGGTTGCGAATATGGCGGCTTCTGTATTACAGGCGGTTTTGTCGGGGAATCGGTATCCAGCAAGTTTATATACAGATACCCTGATTCGCATTCGTTCGGAACAGGGAAATGTTACTTATGGAAGGGCAGCAATTATCAAAGCTTTTTTGATAAAAAATTATCAATGGAAAGAAGGAGAAGAATGTATGGGATTAAATGAATCAAGTAATGAGACTCCATATATATTGGGAAGATTATTTTCAGTATTGGAGTCTATTCAAAAGGATGCAAATCCGGGAGTTAATACAACGATAAGAGATCGCTATTTTAATTCCGCATGTGCAACACCTGCGTCAGTATTTCCAGTTTTAATCAAATTAAAAAACAGCCACATTAAAAAATTGGAACGTGAAATTGGGGGTGGATCAAAAATTTATTACGAAAAACTGTTGACAGAACTCATGGAAAAAATTAACGCTTTTCCACAACGATTGAGTTTGGAAGAACAGGGAAAATTTATGTTGGGATATTATCATCAGACACAGAAAAAGTATGAAAAAAGGGAGGACAAGTAAATGGGAGAAGCAATTAAAAACAGATATGAATTTGTTGTATTATTTGATGTGGAAAACGGAAATCCAAATGGAGATCCGGATGCGGGAAATATGCCACGCATTGATCCGGAGAGCGGATTAGGTCTGGTAACAGATGTATGTTTAAAACGTAAGATTCGTAATTATATCGAGATGGTGAAAGAAGACGAAGCTGGATACAAGATTTATATTAAGGAAAATGTGCCATTAAACAGAAGTGACCGGGAGGCCTGTGAGAGCTTAGGAGTGACGGAAACGGAAGATAAAAAGGTAACGGATGCCCTGAAAAAGTTAAAGAAATCAGATCCGGATGCAGATCTGAAACTGCGGGATTATATGTGCAAAAATTTTTATGATATTCGGACATTTGGTGCAGTTATGACAACTTTTGTGAAAGCTTCCCTAAATTGTGGACAGGTGCGGGGACCGGTGCAGCTTGGGTTTGCCAGAAGTATTGATCCAATTATTAGTCAGGAAGTAACCATTACAAGAGTTGCAATTACAACCGAAAAAGATGCAGAAAATAAAAGCACAGAAATGGGAAGAAAGAGTATTGTTCCATATGGACTGTACCGCGTGGAAGGATACGTTTCGGCAAATTTGGCAAGAAAGGTAACCGGATTTTCAGAGGAGGATCTGGATTTATTATGGGATGCAATTATCAATATGTTTGAAAATGATCATTCTGCGGCAAGGGGAAAAATGGCAGTCCGGGAATTGATTGTGTTTAAGCACAGTAAGGAATTGGGAGATTGTCCGGCATATAAATTATTTGACGCAGTGGAAGTTAAGAAAAATGAAACTGTGGAATATCCGAGAAAGTATCAGGATTATAAAGTTACCATTCATGAAGAAGAAATACCAGATTCGGTAGAAGTGAAAAGGATGATTTAATGGAATACGCGCAGGATGATTATTTGATGATCTCCGGAATCCAGCATTTTAAATTTTGCAGAAGACAGTGGGCATTGATCCATATTGAGCAGCAGTGGGCAGAAAATGTCCATACGGTTGTTGGAGAACTGATGCATAAAAAAGCACATGATCCATATCTTACAGAAAAAAGAAAGGACATCCTTATTGTTCGGGCACTTCCGGTATCTTCAAAAAGTATGGGAGTAAGCGGAGAATGCGATATCGTTGAATTTCATAAATGCGAAGATGGAATAACATTATTTGGTCATAGGGGATTGTATGCAGTATATCCAATTGAATATAAAAAAGGAAAACCAAAGGAATCAGATGAAGACAAGCTGCAGCTTGCTGCACAGGCAATGTGCCTGGAAGAAATGTTTTCGACAGAGATTACGGAGGGAGCAATCTTTTATGGGGAAACGAGAAGGCGAGAGCCGGTGGAATTTACGGAAGAACTTCGCTGTGAAGTAAGAAAAATATTCGAGGAAATGCATGAATATTATAAGAAAAATTATACGCCGAAAGTAAAGCCGACAAAAGCATGTTCGTCTTGTTCGCTAAAAGAAATCTGTATGCCAAAGCTGGAAAAGGCAGGTTCTGTTAAAGCGTATGTTCAAAAGGTTCTGGAGGATGCAGAATGAGAAAATTATTAAACACATTATATGTAACTTCCGAGAATAGCTATCTGGGATTGGATGGAGAAAACGTTGTTGTTTACGATGACAAAAAAGAAATCGGACGTGTCCCGCTTCACAATCTGGAAGGAATTGTTTCGTTTGGATATCGTGGAACAAGTCCGGCACTTATGGGAGCTTGTGCAGACAAAAATATTTCCCTTTGTTATTTGACACCTCAGGGAAAGTTTCTGGCAAGGATTACCGGAAAAATAAAAGGAAATGTCATATTAAGGGAACAACAGTTTTTAAGTTGTAAGGATGAAACCATCCGTTTGAGAATCGCAAAAAATTGTATTTTAGGAAAAGTATATAATGCAAGATGGGTGTTGGAACGTGCAGTTCGGGATCATTCCATGCAGATTGATGCAGAAACTGTAAAAACGGCATCCTTGCAATTAAAATCTTTTCTGGATTATATCCAGAATGCAAAATCGATCGATCAGCTCCGGGGATATGAAGGAGAAGCTGCAAGCATTTATTTTGGAGTATTTGATGAGTTAATTTTGCAACAGAAAAAAGATTTTATATTTCAGGGAAGAAATAAAAGACCACCGTTAGATAATGTCAACGCAATGTTATCCTTTGTCTATACATTACTGACCAATCAGATTACATCAGCATTGGAGACGGTTGGCCTTGATCCGTATGTTGGATATATGCACACGGATCGACCGGGAAGGGCTTCTCTTTCTTTGGATTTGATAGAAGAATTGCGTGCAGTTATGGCAGACCGGTTTGTCTTATCTTTGATCAATAAGAAAATTGTGAATGGAAAAGACTTTACAAGAAAAGAAAATGGTGCGGTTTTGATGGATACAGAGTCACGGAAAAAGTTGTTGTCGGAATGGCAGAACAAGAAAAAAGAAATGATTACCCATCCTTACCTCAAAGAAAAAATGGAATGGGGAATGGTTCCCTATGTTCAGGCTATGTTACTTGCGCGGTTCCTAAGAGGTGATCTAGATGGATATCCGGTATTTTTATGGAAATGAGGAATCCAAATGCTTGTTTTAATTACTTATGATGTAAATACGGAGACGGCTGCAGGAAAAGGCCGCTTGCGAAAAGTGGCAAAACAGTGTGTAAATTATGGAAGACGCGTTCAGAATTCGGTGTTTGAATGTATTCTGGATAATGCACAATGTGTGCTGTTAAAGTCGATATTAACGGATATTATTGATGAAAGTGTGGATAGTTTGCGATTTTACTATCTGGGAAATAATTATCACACAAAAATTGAACACATAGGTGTTGATCGGGGAATTGCTGCGGATCAGACGCTTATATTGTAAGGACTATGGTGCGAACGGAAAGTACACATAAAATACTGGAGGGATTCGCACTTGAAATATTAAATAAAAGGCATTGAAATGACATTTCTATGAATAGATAGAGATGGTTATTTTATGTTATTGCTGACAAAATATACAGTATTATACAAAGAAAATGAAATTTGTTGTATAATATTGCTGTCGCTCCCTTCGCGGGAGCGTGGATTGAAATAGTAAAGCCACACTATAGCAGGCACGTGAATAGGTCGCTCCCTTCGCGGGAGCGTGGATTGAAATACAATAACACACACCATAACCACACTAAAACTACGTCGCTCCCTTCGCGGGAGCGTGGATTGAAATAACCTAACAAGATTAAATAGTACAGTACCGCTTTAGTCGCTCCCTTCGCGGGAGCGTGGATTGAAATGTCTAATGTGATGCCAACAACATCAGGTCTATGTCGTCGCTCCCTTCGCGGGAGCGTGGATTGAAATTTCTGTACCACCATGCCAAACAAGACCAACGCGTCGCTCCCTTCGCGGGAGCGTGGATTGAAATAGTGGTATGTGGATATGAATGCAGGAGGTACTCCTCGTCGCTCCCTTCGCGGGAGCGTGGATTGAAATTATGAAAGACTTAAAAGATGCTTTACGTTCTGTAGTCGCTCCCTTCGCGGGAGCGTGGATTGAAATTGTAATGTCGTGACCATAATTTGCAATTACAACAGTCGCTCCCTTCGCGGGAGCGTGGATTGAAATTCCAGAACATATCTTTCCGTTGCATTAGGATGTGTCGCTCCCTTCGCGGGAGCGTGGATTGAAATATAATCATAAATCTTAAAGTGGATACCTTCATCACGTCGCTCCCTTCGCGGGAGCGTGGATTGAAATCTGAATCATCAGTAAAAAATGCTGATACATCCAAGTCGCTCCCTTCGCGGGAGCGTGGATTGAAATGCTTTGCAGTAAAGCATAATTGTCTTTCCGTAATAACGTCGCTCCCTTCGCGGGAGCGTGGATTGAAATATCAAAAACAGTTTTATTGACTACCTCGACAGGGTCGCTCCCTTCGCGGGAGCGTGGATTGAAATAATAAGTTTACCAGTGTCGGGATCAATAAGTTTACCGTCGCTCCCTTCGCGGGAGCGTGGATTGAAATAAATGAATGAAAGGAAAATTGCTGTCTATATGAAGTCGCTCCCTTCGCGGGAGCGTGGATTGAAATTGCCTATTCTAATCGTGATGACTGTGCTGTAGTGTCGCTCCCTTCGCGGGAGCGTGGATTGAAATATATAACTTAACATTATTAGAGGTTATTTGACATAGTCGCTCCCTTCGCGGGAGCGTGGATTGAAATTGGCAGGCACAATTATGTTGGATGAAGCTCTTGGTGTCGCTCCCTTCGCGGGAGCGTGGATTGAAATTCAGGAAGAGGCTCGATCACCTTGCGGTTTGCATCGTCGCTCCCTTCGCGGGAGCGTGGATTGAAATGATATAATCATATCAGAGTATAAAAAAGTGTATGACGTCGCTCCCTTCGCGGGAGCGTGGATTGAAATACAGAAGATACACTATCATTTAATGGCTTGGCATGTCGCTCCCTTCGCGGGAGCGTGGATTGAAATTATTTTGACAATGATGCAAAATAAGAGAGAGGTGGTCGCTCCCTTCGCGGGAGCGTGGATTGAAATATACGACTAGCCCACAAGTTAATTTGCTGACTTGGTCGCTCCCTTCGCGGGAGCGTGGATTGAAATCAATATTGCCGTTAAACTCATATAATCGCACTCCGTCGCTCCCTTCGCGGGAGCGTGGATTGAAATTGCACTATTGATAAGCGATGTAACCGCACCCACTGTCGCTCCCTTCGCGGGAGCGTGGATTGAAATTTACACACCATCATTTGCACCAATTATTAAACCATGTCGCTCCCTTCGCGGGAGCGTGGATTGAAATCTCATCTACGAAATAAGGGTTGTTCAAGTTTTCTTGTCGCTCCCTTCGCGGGAGCGTGGATTGAAATCTTACACCAGATACAGTCATTTGTAACTGATTTTGTCGCTCCCTTCGCGGGAGCGTGGATTGAAATACTCGCTGTATAGAATGCCTCGTTGTTGTCAAAGTCGCTCCCTTCGCGGGAGCGTGGATTGAAATTTGCTGTTACGATCGGTATTAAGGTCTTTAAGAGTCGCTCCCTTCGCGGGAGCGTGGATTGAAATAACTATGGTTAAAAGCTATGCCGATGCGGTTGCAGTCGCTCCCTTCGCGGGAGCGTGGATTGAAATGGTTAAAGAAACCTTTAAAGAAGATTTCGAGACAGTCGCTCCCTTCGCGGGAGCGTGGATTGAAATTTGTTATTTGGTTTTCATTTCCGCAGGTCTCTTTGGTCGCTCCCTTCGCGGGAGCGTGGATTGAAATTGAAAAAATTCGTTAAATCCATGCGCCACATTATTTGTCGCTCCCTTCGCGGGAGCGTGGATTGAAATTGTGTGACTGGCTCCGCCATTTCCGTATCCCGAAGTCGCTCCCTTCGCGGGAGCGTGGATTGAAATGATATAATCATATCAGAGTATAGAAAAGTGTACGGTCGCTCCCTTCGCGGGAGCGTGGATTGAAATCGCGACAGTAATGAAACGTTTAAAGATTGGACGTTGTCGCTCCCTTCGCGGGAGCGTGGATTGAAATAATTCGGTGTGTGGGTTACTGCATACGCAAGACGGTCGCTCCCTTCGCGGGAGCGTGGATTGAAATACCAACATATGTATCTTTTACATATCCACAAAAACGTCGCTCCCTTCGCGGGAGCGTGGATTGAAATATTATGATATGTATCAGATTCGAGATACGATACGGTCGCTCCCTTCGCGGGAGCGTGGATTGAAATGGGTACATATTCCGGGTAATCGCTCATATCCTGCGTCGCTCCCTTCGCGGGAGCGTGGATTGAAATGACCTCGAATCTAGGAAGCGTTTGGGGTCACGGCAGTCGCTCCCTTCGCGGGAGCGTGGATTGAAATTTTACTACCGATATATAGAATATTTCACGCGGTTGTCGCTCCCTTCGCGGGAGCGTGGATTGAAATCACAGCGTAAAACTTCAGCTCGTTGCCCGATGCGTCGCTCCCTTCGCGGGAGCGTGGATTGAAATTTCGTTGACTTCTGCTACTCATTACAAGTCGCTTGGTCGCTCCCTTCGCGGGAGCGTGGATTGAAATTATATCGCAGAAACCTAAAAAATTTAATCGACGTCGTCGCTCCCTTCGCGGGAGCGTGGATTGAAATTGCGATATAGAACACAATACCATTTTCGGACATGTCGCTCCCTTCGCGGGAGCGTGGATTGAAATTTTTGCAATCGGCTTATATAATTTGTACATATGAGTCGCTCCCTTCGCGGGAGCGTGGATTGAAATCTAGGGAATTTAGGAAAATAAAAAAGCGCAACCTGTCGCTCCCTTCGCGGGAGCGTGGATTGAAATATGTTGTAACCTCGCTTTCGTGCTTCATTTGATAGTCGCTCCCTTCGCGGGAGCGTGGATTGAAATTGAAAAAGACACTGAAAAAGATGCAGAATCTGGGTCGCTCCCTTCGCGGGAGCGTGGATTGAAATTGAAAAAGACACTGAAAAAGATACAGAATCTGGGTCGCTCCCTTCGCGGGAGCGTGGATTGAAATGGTATGTCGTACTGTTTCATCAGTCGGCGTGTTAGTGTCGCTCCCTTCGCGGGAGCGTGGATTGAAATACTTCTTTAAATACAGAAACATGATCCAGGTTAACGTCGCTCCCTTCGCGGGAGCGCGGATTAAAAAGAGAATGACATAACGATGTATGGTATTCAAACTTTGGTTAGGAGATTTTATCAAAATTGTTTTTTGATTTCATAGGAAAGCTCTTTCCCATTTTTTATATTTTGGTATTATATCTGTCTCTTATACACATCTCCGAGCCCACGAGACTAGCGCTCATCT
>ENA-UALE01000415-UALE01000415.1-human-gut-metagenome-genome-assembly--contig:-NODE-415-length-13506-cov-7.085867_pt1 | contig 13506 bp, 9 predicted proteins | sample MGYA00243697_ERZ654462 | MGnify/ENA primary metagenome ERZ654462 (study PRJEB26926, sample SAMN06164625) | human gut metagenome | biome: ENVO:00009003; feature: ENVO:2100002; material: ENVO:00002003... | reverse complement strand
GGCCCTCGCCCGCCCCCGCTGAGACCAGTGCCGCCAGCGCCGGAGCCCCCAGCCACCGCCAGAGCCTGGGCTGCAGCCCGCTGACGTGCAGCAGACGGGCCGTATTCATCTGGCAGGTATAGGCACTGGACAGCAGGATCACCCACAAAAAGCCCTTCATCCCCCATCTAGGCAGGAGGAGCAGCACCCCCGCAATGCGGAGCACCGCGTCCCACAGGCTGTACCGGAACACGGCCTTCTGCTCCCCCATCCCCTTCATGGCACCGTCCACCATGCTCTCCAGATACATCAGCGGCATGGCCGGGCCCAGCACCCGCAGATAGAACCCGGCCTCCTGGCTGTGGTAGAGCAGCAGGGCCAGCGGCTCGCCCCACACCCAGAACAGCGCCCCCGCCAGCGCCGAGAAGCAGCCCGTCAGCCGGAGCATTCGGTCCAGCAGGCAGTCCAGCCGGGCGCGCTCGCCCCGGATGTGGGCCTGGGTGATCTCAGGCATCAGCAGCACCGAAAGGCTCCCCAGCAACCCAAAGGGAAAGGTGAGCAGAGGCAGGGCCATCCCCTTCAGGCTGCCGTACTGGGCCACCGCGGCACTGCGGCCCCCGGCATCCAGCAGGCAGACCGTCAGGCAGGCGGGCACCAGCATGTTCTCTGCCGTGTGCAGGGCGCTGGCAAGGCACCGCCCGCCCTCCACCGGCCACAGGATCTCCCAGAGCCGCCGGGCAGGGTCGGCAGGCCGTCGGGCCTTTTCTGCGCCGAACGCACGCACCGCCTCCCCACGGTAAAACAGCAGCAGGATGCAGGCCGACACCGCTTCGCTCACCGCCGTGCAGCGGGCGCTCACGTCCGGCGCGTTCCCCCATTCCAGCGCGTACCAGATGATCCCGATGCGCACGCTCTGCTCCACCAGCTGGCTCAGCACGTTGGGCTCCACCCGCCGCCGGGCGATAAAGAAGCCCCGCAGCACAGCCGAGATGGCCATCCAGGGCATCCCGAAGGCCGACACCCGCAGTGCGCCCGCCGCCCGCACATCTCCCAGCCACCACCGGGCAGCGGCCCCGGCCAGCCCGTACTGCGCCGCCATGGCCGCCGCGCCCAGCAGCAGCCCCGTGCCCGCCAGACGCACCAGCATCCCCCGCGCCTGTGCCCGGCCCCGGGCCAGCTCCTCAGCCATCAGCCGGGTGGCCGCCACCGAGACCCCCGCCGTTGCCAGCGTGACAAAGAGCGCGTAGACCGCCAGCACCAGCTGGTACAGCCCCATCCCCTCGCCGCCCAGGGCGTTGGCCAGATAGATGCGCAGGCCCATCCCGGCCAGCCGCAGCAGGACATCCGCCCCGGTCAGGAGGGCGGCGTTTTTCAGGTAGCTCTGCCCCATGGTCCTCCTCCTTTCCCCGCACAGGCGTTCGGTTCAGTGTATGCGGCCTTTCCCGGGCAATATGCACTCTTGTGAAGATGAGCGCCCCTGTGGGTTGTTTCCCACCCGGTTTTATGGTATGATATGGGTTGGTCAAGACGATCTGTCTAATTAAGATAAAGGAGAAAAGGTTAGAGTATGAGCGAAGAATGTACCCATGACTGTTCCACCTGCGGGGCAGCATGTTCTTCCCGCACCGCCGCACCTGAGCACGATGCCCCCAACCCCAACAGCAGCGTGAAAAAGGTCATCGGCGTTGTTTCGGGCAAAGGCGGTGTCGGCAAGAGCATGACCAGTGCCCTGCTGGCCTGCGCCATGGCCCGCCGGGGCTACCACTGCGGCATCCTGGATGCCGACATCACCGGCCCGTCCATCCCCAAGCTGTTCGGCATCCATGGCCGTGCCATGGCCGATGAAAAGGGCTGCTGGCCTATCCAGAGCCGGATGGGCATTGATGTGATGAGCATCAACCTGCTGGTCGAGAACGAGGAGGACCCCGTTGTGTGGCGCGGCCCCGTGATCGCCGGTGCGGTCAAGCAGTTCTGGACCGATGTGGTCTGGAAGGACGTGGACTTCCTGTTTGTGGACATGCCTCCGGGAACCGGCGACGTGCCTCTGACCGTGTTCCAGAGCCTGCCCGTGGACGGCATCGTGGTCGTTGCCAGCCCTCAGGAGCTGGTCAGCATGATCGTAGCCAAGGCCGTGAACATGGCTGAGATGATGAAGGTGCCCATGCTGGGCATCGTGGAGAACATGAGCTACATCGTCTGCCCCGACTGCGGCAAGAAGATCAGCGTGTTCGGCGAGAGTCATGTGGATGAGGTGGCCGCAAAGCACGGCCTGCCCGTGCTGGCCAAGTGCCCCATCGACCCCCAGCTGGCTGCCTGCTCCGATGCCGGCATGATCGAGGCCTACCCCGGCCAGTACCTTGAGGGTGCCGCCGATGCCTGCGAGAAGCTGCTGAAGAAGTAAATCATGCGCCTGTCCCCCGCCAGCGCCAGCCGCCTGCGGGGGATTTTTGTTTGCATTTCCGGCATTCTATGGTACAATATTGGTAGAGAATTTCCGATTGGAGGTGTCCGCATGAACACGCTTTCCCGCACTGAGATCGAGCAGGTCATCCGGGAACTGCTGCACAAATATCACGCCGAGTACGCCCTGCTGTTCGGCTCCTATGCCCGGGGAGAAGCCACTGCCGCTTCGGATATCGATGTGATCGTGGTGGGCGGTGCGAACTTCCGGCCAAGGGACATCTTTGCTTTTGGGGAGGAGCTGCGCCAGCGCACCCAGAAGGACGTGGATGCCTTTGAGATCCGGGAGGTCAACACCGGCACTCCCTTCTATGAAAGCATCATGCGGGAGGGGGTCAAGATCGCATGAAGAAATCGGACAAGGAGCGCCTGAAAAAGATCGTTGCCACATGGGAAAGCCTGAAAGCCGAGATGCACAAGCGCGGCATTACGCCGGAGCTTCTGCTCGAGGACGAGTTTTCCCAGTGGGCCGTCACGACCCCGCTCTATAACATCGGAGAACAGGTCTACCAGCTCAGTCCGGAGTTCAAGGCCTCTTATCCGGAGCAGCCCTGGAATATGGTCGCCGGGCTGCGCCACCGGCTGGTGCATGACTACGACGGTATCAACTGGAGCATCATCGTCGAAGTCCTGTTTGAGGATATGGAGCCCTTTGTGACTGCCGTGAATGCCATTTTAGCTGGAATGTAAAGGAGAACGCAAATGCCGAACGAACTCAAGATCGGCCGGGTGTACCGGCACTTCAAAGGCGACTTTTATCTGGTGGAGGCCGTTGCCAACGATTCCGAAACGGGGGAGCCCTTTGTGGTCTACCGCAAGCTCTACGGGGACGGCGGACTCTGGCTGCGGCCCCTTGCCATGTTCCTCAGCCCCGTGGACAGGGCAAAATACCCCGATGCCGCGCAGGAATATCGCTTTGAATTGCAGGAGATCCCCAGCGCCGCCGGGCACTGACGCTGTGAAGCGGATTCATTTTTATTTTGGCTTCACTGAAACATTTTCCGATTTCCTCTATTGTAAATCGCTGCACAAAGCTTTATAATGATAAAGCGCTCTGTGATAGTGGGCAGAGCGAGTGTAAATTATGGGAAAAGGAGTATTCTATTATGCTGACGAATGAATACCTGAAGCGCGTTTACGATGGCCTTGCACAGCGCAATGCCAATGAGCCTGAGTTCCTGCAGGCTGTCCGCGAGGTGCTGGAGAGCATCCAGCCCGTGGTGGAGAAGCATCCCGAGTACGAGAAGGCCGGCCTGATCGAGCGTCTGGTCGAGCCCGAGCGCATCATCACCTTCCGTGTGCCCTGGGTCGATGATCAGGGCAAGGTCCAGGTGAACCGCGGCTACCGCGTCCAGTTCAACAGCGCCATCGGCCCCTACAAGGGCGGTCTGCGCTTCCATCCCTCTGTCAACCAGGGCATCCTGAAGTTCCTGGGCTTTGAGCAGACCTTCAAGAACAGCCTGACCACCCTGCCCATGGGCGGCGGCAAGGGCGGCTCTGACTTTGACCCCCATGGCAAGAGCGACATGGAAGTCATGCGTTTCTGCCAGAGCTTTATGACCGAGCTGTACCGCCACATCGGCCAGTTCGTGGACTGCCCCGCCGGTGATATCGGTGTCGGCGGCCGCGAGGTTGGCTACATGTTCGGCCAGTACAAGCGCCTGACCAACAGCTTCCAGGGCGGTATGCTCACCGGCAAGGGCCTGACCTTCGGCGGCTCTCTGGCCCGTACCGAGGCCACCGGCTACGGCCTGTGCTACTTCACCGCCGAGGCTCTGAAGTGTATGCGCAACGACAGCTTTGAGGGCAAGACCGTGGTCATCTCCGGTTCCGGCAATGTTGCCATCTATGCCTGCCAGAAGGCTCAGTCTCTGGGCGCAAAGGTCGTTACCATGTCCGATTCCAACGGCTACGTCTACGACCCCAACGGCATTGATCTGGCTTACGTCAAGGAGCTGAAGGAAGTCCGCCGCGGCCGCATCAAGGAGTATGCCGAGACCCACGCCGGTGTAACCTACGTTGCCGACTGCTCCAAGGTCTGGACTGTCCCCTGCGACATCGCCCTGCCCTGCGCGACCCAGAACGAGATCAACAAGGAGTCCGCTGAGGCTCTGGTCAAGAACGGCTGCACCGTTGTCTGCGAGGGCGCAAACATGCCCAGCACGCCCGAGGCCATCGAGGTCTACCTGTCCAACGGTGTCCTGTACGGACCCGCAAAGGCTGCCAACGCCGGCGGCGTGGCCACCTCCGGCCTGGAGATGAGCCAGAACTCCGAGCGTCTGAGCTGGAGCTTTGAGGAAGTGGATGCCAAGCTGAAGGGCATCATGGAGGGCATCTTCCACGCTTCCTATGACGCTTCCGTTGCCGCCGGTTCCGAGGGCAACCTGATGGTCGGTGCAAACTGCGCCGGTTTCCTGAAGGTGGCCACCGCCATGATGGCACAGGGCATCACCTACTAATTGTTCCAAAGCATTTTCAAGAGCTGCGTTCGCAAGAGCGCGGCTCTTTTTGTATCTATTCGCTGGCCGCATCTCCGGGAGCTTTTCCCGGCGGGTCAACGGACATTCCATGACTGCCCCTCGTGCGGCCTGTATAAAGCCCCGCCAACCCGTCCATACTGACCACATCAAGCGAAGAGAGGGTTCTGAAATGGACGAACAGATGTTTTGTTTTCAATGCGAGCAGGCGGCGCACTGCACTGCCTGTACCGGTAAGGCCGGTGTCTGCGGCAAAAGCGCGGACACGGCAGCGGCGCAGGACCGCCTGACCGGTGCACTCATCTCCTACGCCAGCCAGCTCATCGGCGAGGGGCGGGCCCCCGCCCCGGAACAGGCACTTCTGCTGATGGAAGGGCTGTTCACCACCATCACCAACGTGAACTTCGACCCGCAGACCGTGGACCAGCTGACCGAGAGCATCCATGCGGCCTGCCCCGGCATCGGGTTCGACTACGACATGGCAAACCTCTGGCACGAGCCGGACGAGGACATCCGCAGTCTGAAATCGTTCGTCCTGTTCAGCCTGCGCGGCATGGCAGCGTACAATTACCATGCGCGGGTGCTGGGCCGCATCGACCCGGAGCTGGACCGCTTCTTCTGCGAAGCATTGCAGGCCGTTGGCAGCGAATGCTCCATCGACGCCCTCTGGGCACTGGTACAGAAGACCGGCAAGGCCAGCTACCGCTGCATGGAGCTGCTGGACGCCGCTAACACCGGGGCCTTCGGCCAGCCGGAGCCGGTGGAGGTGCCGCTCGTCATCGAGAAAGGGCCGTTCATCGTCATTTCCGGCCACGACCTCTACGACATGAAGTGCCTGCTGGAGCAGACGGCGGGCAAAGGCATCCACGTCTACACCCACTCGGAAATGCTCCCCGCCCACGGCTACCCGGAGCTGAAGCAGAAGTACCCGCATCTGAAGGGCAACTTCGGTACAGCCTGGCAGAACCAGCAGCGGGAGTTTGAGGACATCCCGGCCCCGATCCTCTTCACCACCAACTGCATCATGCCCCTGCGGGAGAGCTACGCCGACCGGGTGTTCACCACCTCGGTGGTGTCCTATCCCGGTGTCCCGCACATCGGGCCAGAGCGGGATTTCTCCCCCGTCATTGCCAAAGCACTGGAACTAGGGGGCTACCCGGAAGACACCGCCATGCCCGGCATCAACGGCGGGCGCAGCGTCGTGACCGGCTTTGCGCGGAGCGCTGTGCTCTCCCACGCCAATGAGATCGTTGCGGCCGTGAAAAGCGGGCAGATCCGCCATTTCTTCCTGGTGGGCGGCTGTGACGGCACCCGGCCTTCCCGCCGCTACTACACCGAGTTCGCCAAGCTCACCCCGCCCGACACCGTGATCCTGACGCTGGCCTGCGGCAAATTCCGCCTGAACGACCTGGATCTCGGAACCGTGGCGGGCCTGCCCCGCATCCTCGATGTGGGCCAGTGCAACGACGCATACAGCGCCATTCAGATTGCGCTGGCGCTGGCCGATGCGTTCCAGTGCGGCGTCAACGACCTGCCGCTCTCGCTGGTGCTCTGCTGGTTCGAGCAGAAGGCCGTCTGCATCCTCATCGCACTGCTGGCGCTGGGCATCCAGAACATCCGGCTCGGCCCTACCCTGCCCGCCTTCCTCTCGCCGGGCGTGGTGCGCGTTTTGCAGGAAAAGTACAATCTGATGGCCGTCACGACACCGGAGCAGGACCTGAAAGCGATTTTGGGCGAAGGATGAATCCGTTTCATCTCATCATCAAACCGCACAAGATGCGCTGCGATTGTGCTTTCACGTTTGGTGCAACTGTCGCTTGAAAAATTTTCAGCGTTCAGTATAATTATAGGTACCGGAACAAAGGCGTTCCAGAAGGGTGAAGTCTACCCTTCTGGGGCGCTTTTTTTGTTTTCTGTGCAAGAGGCTGCGGATCGTGCCGCGGCCCAGAGGATATTTTGAGAGATAAGGATGGGAAAGGCAATGGATCAATTTACGGAAAACGCCACGCCTCTTGGCCTGTATGACCCTCAGTTCGAGCACGATGCCTGCGGCATCGGCGCTGTGGTGGACATCAAGGGCCGCAAGAGCCATCAGACGGTCAGCGATGCCCTGAGCATCGTGGAGCGTCTGGAGCACCGCGCCGGTAAGGATGCCGAGGGCAAGACCGGCGACGGCGTGGGCATCATGCTGCAGATCAGCCACAAGTTCTTCTCCAAGGTGGCCGATGAGCTGAACATCAGCCTGGGCAACGAGCGGGAATACGGTGTCGGCATGTTCTTCTTCCCCCAGAACGAGCACCTGCGGGCACAGGCCATGAAGCTGTTTGAGCTGGTCACCCGCAAGGAGGGGCTTGAGTTTCTGGCATGGCGCAGGGTGCCGGTAGACCCCGATGCCGTGGGCCAGAAAGCCCGGGACTGTATGCCCTCCATCTGGCAGTGCTTCATCAAAAAGCCTGCCCGTGTGAGCAAGGGCATTGATTTTGACCGCAGGCTCTACATCATCCGCCGGGTGTTCGAGCAGGCCAGCAACGGCACCTATGTGCCCAGCCTGTCCAGCCGCACCATCGTCTACAAGGGCATGTTCCTGGTGCACGATCTGCGCCTGTTCTACCTTGACCTGCAGGACGAGGATTATGAGTCCGCCATTGGCATGGTGCACAGCCGCTTTTCTACCAACACCAACCCCAGCTGGATGCGTGCCCACCCCAACCGGTTCATCCTGCACAACGGCGAGATCAACACCATCAAGGGCAACACCGATGCCATGCTGGCCCGTGAGGAGAGCATCGAGAGCCCCATCCTGCAGGACGACATGAACAAGATCCTGCCCATCATCAACACCTCCGGCTCGGACTCCGCCATGCTGGACAACGCGCTGGAGTTCATGGTGATGAACGGCATGGATCTGCCTCTGGCTGTGATGATCACCATCCCCGAGCCCTGGGAAAACAACAAGAACATCAGCCAGAAAAAGCGCGATTTCTACCAGTATTACGCCACCATGCTGGAGCCCTGGGACGGCCCCGCCGCCATCCTCTTCTCCGACGGCGACGTGGTGGGCGCGGTGCTGGACCGCAACGGTCTGCGCCCCAGCCGCTACTATATCACCAAGGATGGCCGGATGATCCTGTCCTCCGAGGTGGGCGTGCTGCCCTGCGCCCCGGACAACATTCTGATGAAAGACCGCCTGCGCCCCGGCAAAATGCTGCTGGTGGATACCGTCAAGGGCGAGGTCGTGGATGACGAGAAGCTGAAGGAATACTACGCCAGCCGTGAGCCCTACGGCGAGTGGATCGACCGGAATCTGGTCCGGCTGAAGGACCTGAAGATTCCCAACATCAAAGTCCCCAGCTACACCGGCGAGGAGCTGACCCGCCTGCAGAAGGTCTTTGGCTACAAATACGAGGAAATCAAGGAGCTGATCCTGCCCATGGCCCGGGCCGGTGCCGAGCCTTCCGGAGCCATGGGCACCGACACCCCGCTGGCTGTCCTGAGTGACCAGCACCCCCCGCTGTTCAACTACTTCAAGCAGCGGTTCGCACAGGTCACCAACCCGCCCATCGATGCCATCCGTGAGAAGGTGGTCACCTCCACCAGCGTCTATGTGGGTGCCCACGGCAACCTGCTGGAGGACAAGCCCGAGAACTGCAAGGTGCTCAAGGTGCAGAACCCCATCCTGACCAGCACCGATCTGCTCAAGATCAAGCACATGAACGTGCCCGGCTTCAAGACCGCCACGGTGTCCATCAATTACTATAAGAACACCAGCCTGGAAAAAGCCATCGACCGCGTATTTCTGGAGGTGGACCGCGCCTACAAGGACGGTGCCAACATCATCATCCTCTCTGACCGCGACATCGACGAGTACCATGTTTCCATCCCCAGCCTGCTGGCCGTTTCTGCCGTGTCCCAGTACCTCATCCGCACCAAGAAGAGCACGGCCATGGCCCTCATCCTTGAGAGCGCCGAGCCCCACGAGGTGCACCACTTTGCCACCCTGCTGGGCTACGGTGCCTGCGCCGTCAACCCCTATCTGGCCCACGACACCATTGCCCAGCTCATCGACGAGGGTCTGCTGGACAAGGATTACTACGCCGCCGTGGATGACTACAACAAGGCTGTGCTGAACGGCATCGTGAAGATCGCCTCCAAAATGGGCATCTCCACCATCCAGAGCTACCAGAGCAGCCAGATCTTTGAGGCGGTCGGCATCTCCAAGGATGTCATCGACAAGTACTTCACCGGCACGGTCAGCCGTGTGGGCGGCATCGGTCTGGAGGACATTCAGGCGGATGTGGAAGCTGCCCACAACGCCGCCTTTGACCCGCTGGGTTTGGATATCAACATGGAGCTGGCCGACGGCGGTGCCCACAAGTTCCGCAGCGGCAAGGAAGAACACCTCTTCACCCCGCAGACCATCCATCTGTTCCAGAAAGCCTGCTTCACGGGCGACTACAAGGCCTTCAAAGACTTCACCCGCACCGTGGACAACATGGGTGCCGAGGGCATGCACCTGCGCAGTCTGCTGGACTTCAGCTATGATCCCAACGGCGGCATCCCCCTTGAGGAGGTGGAGCCCGTCAGCTCCATCGTCAAGCGGTTCAAAGCCGCTGCCATGAGCTACGGTGCCCTGAGCAGCGAGGCCCACGAGACCATCGCCATCGCCCTGAATCGTCTGGGCGGCCGGAGCAACACCGGTGAGGGCGGTGAGCCCGAGGAGCGCTACCAGAGCGAGAGCAACTCCAAGATCAAGCAGGTAGCCTCGGCCCGCTTTGGTGTGACCAGCAAATATCTGGTCTCCGCCGAAGAGATCCAGATCAAGCTGGCACAGGGTGCAAAGCCCGGCGAGGGCGGCAACCTGCCCGGTGCCAAGGTCTACCCCTGGATCGCCAAGACCCGCCACAGCACCACCGGCGTGGGCCTGATCTCTCCCCCGCCCCACCACGACATCTACTCCATCGAGGATCTGGCCGAGCTGATCTATGACCTGAAGAACGCCAACCGCCACGCCAACATCAACGTGAAGCTGGTCAGCGAGGCCGGTGTCGGCACCATTGCCGCCGGTGTTGCCAAGGGCGGCGCGCAGGTCATCCTCGTCTCCGGTTACGACGGCGGCACCGGCGCAGCCCCCCGCACCTCCATCAAGAACGCGGGCCTGCCCTGGGAGCTGGGCATCGCCGAGACCCACCAGACCCTGATCCTGAACGGCCTGCGCAGCCGCGTCCGCATTGAGAGCGACTCCAAGCTGCTCTCCGGCCGCGATGTTGCCATCAGCTGTATGCTGGGCGCTGAGGAGTTCGGCTTCGGCACCTCCCTGCTGATGTGCGAAGGCTGCGTGATGATGCGTGTCTGCAACCTGGACACCTGCCCCATGGGCATCTGCACCCAGAACCCCGAGCTGCGCAAGCGGTTCAAGGGCAAGCCCGAGTATATCATCAACTACCTGACCTTTGTGGCGCAGGAGCTGCGGGAGTACATGGCCAAGCTGGGCGTGCGTACCATCGACGAGCTGGTGGGCCGCACCGACCTGCTCCATGTCAAGCCCAGTGCTGCCGGCAGCCGTGCCGCCAAGATGAATCTGGACTGCATCCTGCACAACCCGGCCATTGCAAACAGCAACGTCCACTTTGTGCCTGCCGATACCTATGACTTCCACCTTGAGAACACCCTCGACATGAAGGTGCTGATGAAGAAGTTCAAGCTGGGCAGCAAGGCACCCCAGAGTGTCCGGCTGGAGGTCTCCAACACCGACCGCGCCCTGGGTGCCATCTTTGGCAGCGAGATCACCCGCAAGTACGGCAGCTCCCTGCCCGACGATGTCTACACCGCCGAGTGCATCGGCGCAGGCGGCCAGAGCTTTGGCGCGTTCATCCCCAAGGGTCTGACCCTCAGCCTGACCGGCGACTGCAACGACTACATGGGCAAGGGCCTGTCCGGCGGCAAGATCATCGTCCGCCCGCCCGAGGGCATCGGCTACAAGCCCGAGGAAAACATCATCACCGGCAATGTGGCCCTTTACGGTGCCACCAGCGGCAAGGCTTTTGTCTCCGGCGTGGCCGGTGAGCGCTTCTGCGTCCGCAACAGCGGCGCGACTGCCGTTGTCGAGGGCGTGGGCGACCACGGCTGTGAGTACATGACCGGCGGCACTGTCGTGGTCCTGGGCCAGACCGGCAAGAACTTCGCGGCCGGCATGACCGGCGGCGTGGCCTACGTTCTGGACGAGAACTGGGATTTCTACCAGCGGGTCAACAAGGAGACCGTGAGCCTGGAGCCTGTGGAGCACAAGTACGATGTTGCCGCCCTGAAGGAGCTCATCCGTGAGCATGTGGAAGCCACCGGCTCCCCCCGCGGCAAGGAGATCCTGGACAACTTCAGCGAGTACCTGCCCAAGTTCAAGAAAGTCCTCCCCTACGATTACGACCGGATGCTCCGGATCATCGCTTCCATGGAGGAGCGCGGCCTGGACGGCGAACAGGCACAGATCGAAGCATTCTACGCTGTGCAGAAGAAAAAGTAAGGAGGGCTGGATCATGGGCAAGATCACTGGATTTATGGATTACACGCGCAAGACCAGCACGGATGTCCCGCCGCTGGAGCGCATTGAAAATTTCAACGAGTTTCACGTCTGGCTCTCCCGCGAGGAGCAGCAGACCCAGGCCGCCCGCTGCATGGACTGCGGCGTGCCCTTCTGCCAGGCTGGCATGATGATCGGCGGCATGGCATCGGGCTGCCCGCTGAACAACCTGATCCCCGAGTGGAACGACCTGGTCTATCAGGGCAAGTGGGAGTTGGCGCTCCACCGTCTGCGCGCCACCAACCGCTTCCCGGAGTTCACCAGCCGGGTCTGCCCCGCCCTGTGCGAGGCCGCCTGCACCTGCGGTGACGTGACCGGCAGCAGCGTGACCGTGCGCGAGAACGAGCACGCCATCGTGGAAACGGGCTACGCCAAGGGCTGGCTCCACGCCGCCCCTCCCCCGGCCCGCACCGGCAAGAGCGTGGCCGTCATCGGCAGCGGCCCGGCCGGTCTTTCGGTGGCCGAGTACCTGAACATCCGGGGCCACGCCGTCACCGTGTTTGAGCGCGCCGACCGCGTGGGCGGCCTGCTGATGTACGGCATCCCCAACATGAAGCTGGACAAATCCGTCATCGAGCGCCGCATCAGGATCATGCAGGCCGAGGGCGTGGAGTTCCGCACCAGCATGGATGTGGGCGGTGCCGTGGATGCCGAGAGCATCCTGAACAGCTACGATGCCGTGGTGCTCTGCTGCGGTGCCAAAAAGGCCCGTGACCTGAACGTTCCGGGCCGGGATGCCAACGGCGTGCATTTTGCCGTGGATTACCTCACCAGCGTGACAAAGAGCCTGCTGGACAGCAAATTTGCCGACGGCAGGGCCATTGATGCCAAGGGCAAGAACGTTCTGGTCATCGGCGGCGGCGACACCGGCAACGACTGCCAGGGCACGGCCCTGCGGCAGGGCTGCACTGATCTGGTGGCTCTGGAAATGATGCCGCAGCCCCCCAAGGAGCGTGCCGCCAGCAACCCCTGGCCTGAGTGGCCCCGGGTGCTCAAGGTGGACTACGGCCAGACCGAGTGCATGGCAAAGTTCGGCAAGGACCCCCGTGTCTACCAGACCACGGTCAAAGAATTCCTCAAGGACGATGCAGGCAACCTGACCGCTGCCGTCATCTCCTACCTCAAGCCCGAGCGTGACCCCGAGACCGGCCGCACCAACATGGTGCCCACCGGCGAGGAGTTCACCTACAACTGTGAGCTGGCCTTCATTGCCGCCGGTTTTGTGGGCTGTGAGAGCTATGTGGCCGATGCTTTCGGTGTCAGCCTGACCGGCCGCGGCTGTGTGGACACCGACCACTTCCGCACCAACGTGGACAAGGTATTCGCCTGCGGCGATATGCGCCGGGGCCAGAGCCTTGTCGTCTGGGGCCTGCGCGAAGGCCGCGACTGCGCCGCCGAGGTAGACCGCTACCTCATGGGCTACACCAACCTGTAAGCCCGCATCCCAGCCATTACTGAACCATTCTCTTTCCTATCCTAAACAAGCGGAAAGCCCCATCGGTATTTTTCGTACCGATGGGGCTTTCTGCGTTATTTTCTTGGGGTTTCTCTCTTCGTGAAGGGGAGCGGGCGAACCCTCTCCGGGCAGTTGCCTTGCCCTCTCAGTCAAAGCCTAACAGCTTTGCCAACTCCCTCAAAGGGGGAGCTGTCGCCGCAGGCGACTGAGAGGTTGTACGAAGGATCACTTCATCTCTTTCACCCTATTCCACCCCCGGATCACTTCCCACCGGCCCACAGAAGCGTCTGCGGGCTTATCGGCGGAGATGAGCTGGCTTTCAACAGCCCAAGTCAGAGCCTTCTGCTCGTCGGTGGCATCCTCAGCCATCACAGCGGCAGGGGCGGGTTTGCCAGCTTCGGTCCAGAGGAGTTTTGCCAGTTCGGTGGTGTTCTGGGGGATAGCTGCACCGGCAGGCAGGACAGTGTTCAGGTACAGTTCCGTGCCGATCATGTAACCGGTATAACCCAGCACCTGTCTCTTATACACATCTCCGAGCCCACGAGACTAGCGCTCATCTC
>ENA-UALE01000398-UALE01000398.1-human-gut-metagenome-genome-assembly--contig:-NODE-398-length-14220-cov-8.426333_pt1 | contig 14220 bp, 8 predicted proteins | sample MGYA00243697_ERZ654462 | MGnify/ENA primary metagenome ERZ654462 (study PRJEB26926, sample SAMN06164625) | human gut metagenome | biome: ENVO:00009003; feature: ENVO:2100002; material: ENVO:00002003... | reverse complement strand
ACGAGATGAGCGCTAGTCTCGTGGGCTCGGAGATGTGTATAAGAGACAGCTACCGCATTATGACCACCAAGTTGGGTGAAGTCTCGGAGGGCGCGCAGAAATGAGTGAACCGAAGCTGAACATCAAAGAGGAAACGTCCGCAAAAAAGACTCGTTCTCCCCCGAAGAGAGCCAAGGTGGAGCAGTCGGTGCCCAGAAAGAAGAAGCTGAAAACCGATGCAGAAAAGACCGCAGAAAAAGCCCAGCATCTGCGGTTCGGCAAAGCAGAACTGACCCCGGACGAACTGAGCCGGTTGAGCAAGGCACAGAAGCGGGAAATGTACGCCGCCCATGCCGCCCACTCTGTGGTGCATCACGAAGTTGACCAGTACGAGGATGAAAACGTTGGTGTGCAGGCGCTGAGCGAGGGCGAAAAAGCCGCTGAGACTACCCACGATGTTTTCAAGAGCCGTTACGCCCGGAAACTCAAGAAGAAAGCCAAGATGCAGGGCAAGAAGGGCACAAAAACCGCAAAATCTGCCCCACAAAGACAAGCTGGAGCACAAGATGCAGGCGCATCCGGCACCGGCGAGGGCGGTTCAAACTGGCTTTCCCGGTGGCGGCAGAAACAGGACATCCGGCAGAGCTATTATGCCGCCGCCCGTTCGGGCACAGCGGCGCAGACCGCAGGCGGTAAGGCGGTATCCAACGGTGCATCTGCTGCTCGGTCCGGCGTGGAACAGGCGGTGGAGAAAGGCAAAACTGCCGTCAGCACCGCTGTGAAAGGGCTGATGAATGCCGCCAAGGGCAACGCACACGTTCTGGTGATCGTGGGCGTTTTTCTTTTGCTCATCCTCATGGTGATGTCCGGCTTTTCCTCCTGCGGCATCCTCTTTTCCGGCGGCACACAGGTGTCCGGGCAGACCATGTACTCCGCCGAGGACAGAGACATCCGGGGCGCAGAGCAGGACTACAAGAAGCTGGAAAAAGAACTGGATAAAAAGATCAAGCGCACCCCTACCGACCACCCCGGCTACAACGAGTACCAGTACCACCTTGACCCCATCGAGCACGACCCGTGGCAGCTCACTTCGTATTTGACCACACTCTACGACGACTACACCCGGTCGGAAGTACAGGGCAAGTTGAAGGAGACCTTCAAGAAGCAGTATAAGCTGACCACATGGGTGGAGGTGCAGATACGGTATATGACCGTCTGGGTCATCAGCCCGTTGGGAATCCCGGTTCCCACGCAGGTACCTTATGAGTACAAAATCTTCCACACCAAGCTGGTGAACCGTGGCTTGGAAGTGATCATTCGGGAAGAACTGAATAACGACCAATGGAAACGTTACGAGATCTTTCAGGATACGTTGGGTGGTCGGCCATATCTGTTCAACGGCGGACTGCCGCCCGGTGGCTCCGATGGCTCCGGCATACCGGGTATCGACTATCAGATTCCGGCAGAAGCACTGACCGACAGCGAGTTTGCTGCCATCTACAAGGAAGCCCAAAAGTATGTAGGCACGCCCTACGTCTGGGGCGGTTCCACCCCGGAAACAGGCTTTGACTGCAGCGGCTACGTCTGCTGGGTGTACAACCAGAACGGCTATGATGTGGGCAGAACTACCGCCAATGGATTATGGCAGAAAAGTCAGCACATTTCCGAAGCCGAAGCAAAGCCCGGAGATCTGGTTTTCTTTGAAGGAACGTATGATACGCCGGGGAAAAGCCATGTCGGAATCTACCTCGGAAACGGGATGATGGTGTCCGCTGGCGACCCCATCAAGTACGCAAACATTCACTCGTCCTACTGGGAGAAGCATCTCGCCGGGTTCGGACGGCTTTCAAAATGATTGGAGGGTTCAACTATGAGCGAAAAACTGGATAAGCTGCGAGCAATGCTCAAGAAAGAGCAGGAGCGCCGCATCAAGCTGAACAATCGCATTGCGGTTTTGGAGCGTCGGATTCAGGAGGAAGAAGCCGCTGAGGTCAGCAACATGGTCCGCACGGCGAATGTAACCCCGGAACAGCTTGCTGCTCTGCTGCGGCAGTCGGCAACCGCTACCCCGAACCCGGCTGCGCTGTCTGCCGTGGGTGCAACTTTTGAGAAGGAGGTCGATGCAGATGAAGATTAAGAAACTGGGCGCGCTGCTGGTATCGGCGGCGCTGTGCGCTGGCATGGCGGCACCCGCTTTTGCCTTTGAGGGCGAAGCCGCCCCGGTGGAGCAGCCTGTTCTGCCGGAAGTGGTGGAGGAAGATGTTGTCACCGTCACGGACGAAACCTCTGGTGCCCTGACCCCGGAGGGCAATCTGACGCTGGTAGACGACTATCACACTGACTATTCCGATGGCAGCGGACAGCAGTTTATCACGCTGGTGTCGAAGTCCGGCAACACCTTTTATCTGGTCATTGACCGCAATGCCAAGGGGCAGCAGACCGTCCACTTTATGAACCTTGTGGACGAAGCTGATCTTCTGGCTTTGATGGAGGAAGAAGATGCCGATGCCTACACCGCTGAAAAAGAAGCGGCGGCGCAGGCAGAGCAGGAGCGCAAGCAGGCCGAAGAGGATGCGAAAAAAGCCGCCGAAGAAGCGGCAGCATCCGGCACGGAACAGCCCACGGAAAATAAGGTCACAAAGATCGCATCCGGCTTTCTGGGTGTAGTCGTGCTGATTGCGCTGGCGGCAGGCGGCGGCTTCTACGTTTTTGCGAAGCAGAAGCAGAAAAAGCAGGCAGAAAAAGAAGCCCTCGACCCCGATGCAGGTTATACCGAGGACAAGGGCGATTTTGAGATTCCCACCGAGGACGAGCCGGAGGACACCGGCGAGGAGGATACCGAACCCATCTGATTTTAAGGCGGCGCTTGCCGCCGTACATATTGCAATCCGAAACAGATTGGAGGGAACGCTTATTTCAATTCTAGTTGTAGCAGAAAAGCCCTCGGTGGCCATGTCCTACGCAAAAGTCCTCGGTGCGACCAACCGTCAGGACGGTTATCTGGAGGGCAACGGCTATCTGGTAAGCTGGTGTGTTGGGCATTTGGTAGAGCTGGCTCCACCCAATGTCTACGATGCCAAATACGTCAAGTGGAGCATTGCAGATTTGCCCATCCTGCCGCAGAAGTGGCAGTATCTGGTGTCTGCCAGCACCAAAAAGCAGTTCGGCATCCTGCAAAAGCTGATGCACCGCCCGGATGTGGATAGTATCGTGAACAGTTGCGATTCCGGCCGGGAGGGAGAACTGATCTTCCGCTTAGTGTATCAGCAAGCCGGGTGCAAAAAGCCTGTTTCCCGCCTGTGGCTGTCCAGCATGGAGGAAAATGCCATCCGGGAAGGATTCGCCCATCTCAAACCGTCAACTGAATACGATGCGCTGTACAACGCAGCTCTGTGCCGGGAACGTGCCGACTGGATGGTCGGCATCAATGCGTCCCGGCTTTTTTCGTGTCTGTATGGTCAACCGCTGGCGGTGGGGCGTGTTATGACCCCGGTGCTTGCTATGACGGTGGTGCGGGAAGCCGCCATTGCCGCCTTTGTGCCGGAGAAATTCTACACGGTTGCCCTGACCCTTGCGGACGGCGGCACCGCATCCAGCAAGCGGTTTGCCCAGAAAGCGGATGCCGAACTGCTGCTTTCCAAATGCCGAAAGGAGGGGCGTGTCACGGTGCAGAAGATGGAACGCAAGGAGAAATCCGAAAGCCCGCCGCAGCTCTATGACCTTACTGCATTGCAGCGGGATGCCAACCGTCTGCTGGGATTTACGGCACAGCAGACCTTGGATTATGCCCAAAGCCTTTACGAAAAGCGGCTTATCACCTACCCCCGCACGGACAGCCGGTTTTTGACGGAGGATATGGCGGCTTCCCTTCCGGGACTGGTGACGGACACGGGCAGGGCGTTTGCCGTGGAGGAGCCGATTCCCATCCATGTGCAGCAGGTCATCAATGGCGGCAAAGTCACCGACCACCATGCGCTGCTGCCTACGAAAAGCATGGCAAACGCAGATCTTGCCGCCCTCCCTGCCGGAGAGCGGAATGTCCTGCGGCTGATTGCCGCACGGCTGCTCTGCGCTGTGGGCGAACCGCACTGCTATGCAGAAACTACGCTCACCACCATCTGCGCCGGAGAGGAATTCTCCGCAAAAGGCAAGTTGGTGCTGTCCGATGGATGGAGAGCCATGGAGCGGAAAATGCTGGGCGAACTGTTGGGCAAGCAGAAAGAACCGGCTGTTCTGCCCGATGTGCAGGAGCAGAGCCAGTGCAGCGTTGCCGGTGCCGAACTGAAAGAGGGGCAAACATCCCCGCCGAAGCACTTTACCGAGGATACCCTGCTGCACGCTATGGAAACCGCCAGTGCGGATAGTATGCCGGAGGGCGTGGAGCGTCAGGGTATCGGCACCCCGGCAACCAGAGCCGCCACCATCGAAAAACTGGTGCAGAAGGGTTTTCTGGAGCGCAAGGGCAACAAGAAAACCAAGGTGCTGCTGCCTACGGATAAGGGAAAAGCGTTAATCACCGTGATGCCCGAAGAAATCCAATCCCCGGAAATGACCGCTGATTGGGAAACAAAACTGCTGCAAATCGAGCGCAGTGAAATGGAGCCGGAAGCTTTTATGACTGAAATCAAAGAGATGATTTCCTCGCTGGTAACGACCACCGAGGCTGCGAAAGGAGCGAATGCGCTTATGAAAAACAAAATTATTGGTGTCTGCCCCAACTGTGGTGCAAATGTTGTGGAGCGTGAAAAGGGCTGGTTCTGCGAGAACCGGGAGTGCCGTTTCGTGCTGTGGAAGGACAATGCGTTCTTCAAGCGTCTGGGCAAACGGCTGGATGCTCATGCAGCGGACAAGCTGCTGCGGGATGGCCGGGTCCGCCTGAAGGACTGCAAGAGTGCCAAGGGCAAGACCTACAACGCCACTGTGCTACTGTCCTGTGAAGCCGATGGCCGCAGCAAGTTTTCGCTGGAATTTGAAGGTGGGTGCTGATGGAGCAGATAAAAGAAGCGGTCTACCTTATCAACGATGAACGCTATCTGCATCTCCGGGAAAACGGTGCAGGGGTCGGCTTTGCCACTTATAACAAGGTAACTGGCGAGCCGCTGGAAAGTGGGCAGATCTCGGAAAAGAATCTGCCGCCAGATGGACAAAACACCATCCCTGCCGCCCGGAACTTGTATCTGTTTGAACTTTCGGACGATGACCGCAAGGTCATCCAACAGGAAAGCGTAAAGATCCTCGAAAACATCCCGCAGGCGGGCATCGGCAGACGGCGCATCTGGGAGCCGGAAACGCTGCCGAAAGACATTCGTCTCATCAACAGCCACTATGATGACCTCTATCGCATTCCAGATGGCGGCGTGATTCAGGTGGATTACCCGGATGGGCGCAGTTTTACGGCACGGGTGGAACATCTGGATGATTATCACTTTGACATGGGCGGTCTGGGCAATGTGTTCCACATCTGCCAGTTTGCCGAAGTCATGGAACGAAACCATGCCGACTTCTACCCGGAAATTCAGACACAAGACGAGCAGGCTGCATGGGAACTGGGCGGCAAAGGCTATCTTGCCATCCAGTCCTGTGAGGATGGCTGGGATTATACCCTGTATCACAGTGACTTTTCCGTGATGGACGGTGGGCAGCTTGATGAACCCGAACTGACGATTCAGGAAGTCCGGGAGCAGATTCTGGAAGCGCACCACTTGGAAAAGGGGCGGCGGCTGTTGCAGGACTACGATGCCGTCATGGACAAAGTTGCGGAAGCCGAGGAACTGAGTGCAGACCATCGCCCTTCCACACTGGAAAAGCTGGCAGAACTGGCAAGTGATACGTCTGCGCCAAAATCGTCTGCACGTTCTGCGCCAGAACTGTGAGGTGGACGATGCAACAAAAATGGAACCAGAATTTTGACGGTGAACCCATGACAGACATCCCGCAGAAGTTTCTGAACGCAGGGTGCGATGTTTATATGGTGATGCAGCTGCGGCATGACGAAAAAATCCCCGATGAAAGATTTGCTTCCATGCGGGAACTGCATCGTCGGGGCAAAACGCCAGACCCGGAGCATTATGAGGTCACCTACTATGCTGATTTGCCCGCCATGTGGCAGGATGTGCCGAACAACGAGATTTTGGAAGAACTATTTCAGATGTTCAACCTCTCCCGTCCGCAGGATTTTGAGGGGCACAGCCTGTCGGTCAGCGATGTGATCGCACTCAAACGCAATGGCGAGGTGTCTGTGCATTATGTGGACAGCATCGGCTTCAAGGAACTGCCGGGGTTTCTGGACAAGCAGCCGGAACGCCCTTCGGTGCTGATGAATCTAAAGGAAAAGTGCGATGCCCCGGAGTGCAATCCCACGGTATGCCGGAAAGTGAGGGCTGAACATGAACTTTAACCATGAGGAACTGATGCTGATGATGCTCTACAACACCGGCACCCGGCTGGGGCTTATCCACGAACTGCGGCTCATGCAGTGCTACCTGATGCCGGATGAAACTGCCCTGCGGGAACTGTCGGAGGGCGTGATCGAGAAACTGAAGCTCATGACAGATGCCCAGTTTGCCGAGGTGGAATTTCCCCCGGACTGATTTTTGCCGCCTGCGGGCGGCGTACATAACCCCTTTCTCTATGGTTTGCAGTGTGGTATAATAAAATTGTTCAATCAACAATAATAGGATATCAATGACGCTGTTTGAATATGGAGATAAGAGATGGGCTTCAAAGATGAATTGGCTGAGTTCAAATCCACAGTATTGTCACTACAAAGTGAGAACACAAACGAGCATATCGATGCTTCGGATGTTATAAAAGCTTTAGTTGTTTTGAATTTTATTAGGTATTCAAAAGTTCCTGATGCCTTTCTGGGCTGTGCAGCAGTAAACCTTTTGAATACCTATGCAAAACAAGATGATTCAAAAATAAATTATGAATTTCGTCGGCACCTTGTCACTTTGCTCAAAGGAATTGAAGACATCAACCAACCAAAATCCATAAAGATTTACGTGGAACAAAAGAACGGTGGGAACATCTTGATGTTTATTTTCTGGGATTTTCAATTCAGCTTTCATCATGAGAAAAATAGTGAAATCGTGAAGCGTCTTCACACCCCGAAAGATATTCAGTGGGATGGAATCAAAAAGCAAAAATGTGCAAAAACAATATTTAATTTTGCGTTAAACAATTCTTGGATTTCAAACACCACAGCGATGGGAAATGATCTCAGAAAGTTAATTGAGTCTGAATTGAAATGCTATGATGCCGGTGAATACTCTTTTATCAATGGACAGGTGATAAAAACAAGAGGTGTAGTGGCTGGAACAGATTACGATGATAAATACTTAAAGAATTATATCCGCGATTTATTGAGAAAATATCAGAGCAGGCCTGTTCTTTTGCACGGAAAATTCAAAAAAGTATGGGATAAGCATATCACATTTACTACCATTCGCCCCTATATTCAAGATGTTCATACTTTGACTATTTGTGATCACATCAATATTTATAGACCTGACGTAGAGAAGGTATACGACATTTCAAAATTTGAGCGTAACAGGAAATATTTTATTTTGGGATATTGCACTCCGTATCAAAATGGTGAAAGAATGGGAGTCAAGCTGGCCATAGATCTTGGCATTCAACCGATTTTCGGTGTAGATGAGTTCAAGAGTGTATCGGATGATATTTTTGGCTATTGCCAACAATTTAGTATTGAGGAGTTTCTAAGGACCAATCAAACTCATTTAGAGCTTTAACCAATAGCATGAACTGTATATAGTAGTTTACCTGCGGGCAACCACAAAACGGTTGCCCGCTATTTTTATACCCTAAAATCCGAAAAAAGGAGGAACGCTATGCCAAGCAAAACCGAAGAATATCTCGCCCTTGCCCAGCGCACAGCCAACGGCTTGACCCGGTATTGGGAAAGCTGGACGGACTACCTGACCACCGCATCCCGGCTGTACAAGTACCCCTTTGCGGACCAGCTCATGATCTACGCCCAGCGCCCGGATGCCACCGCCTGCGCCGACTTTGACATCTGGAACAATCGGATGAACCGCTATGTGCGCAGGGGTGCCAAGGGCATCGCCCTGCTGGATGAATCCAGCGGATTTCCTCGTCTGCACTACGTTTTCGATGTGTCGGACACCGGGGTGCGCCGCAATTCCCGTGACCCGGAGGTGTGGCAGCTCGGCCCTGATTTGGTGCAGCCGGTTTCGGAGATGTTGAGCAAGACCTACGGCATCAGCGGAGAGCGTGTCAGCCAGCAGCTTGCGGACATTGCGGGGAAACTGGTCGCTGATTACTGGGACAACAACGGCGGAGATATCCGTGCCATCGTTGACGGTTCGCTCCTAATGGATTATGATGAAGCCGGGGTGGAGATGCTGTTCAAGTCCGCCGCCGCTATCAGCGTCACCTACACGCTGCTGGAACGCTGCGGCTTTGAGCCTGCCGGGTGGTTCGACAAGGACGATTTTCAGGCGATCTACAATTTTTCGACCCCGGATGCCGTTTTTGCCCTCGGCGCAGCCGTCAGCGACATGAGCCGAGAGGTGCTGCGAAACATCGAGCGCACCGTAAAAACAACCATTCGCCGCCGCAATGCAGAAAGGAGCCAATATGAATACGAACAACAGGAACGTGACCTACTCGACCGTCGGGGACTACCAGCTCCCGAACCTGATTCTGAGCCAGCCCCGGAAGCCGCTGGGCAAGTACGGCAGGCTGCGCCGGACGTACCTGATGAACCATCGCCCGGTACTGTACAACACGATGCTCCTGAACGGGAGCCTGTACCCGCACCTGATGGAGGTGGAGCAGACGGCGGAGAGCCAGATGCAGCAGACCATGCAGGGACTGCTGAAGCAGAACCCGGCTCCGAACAAGGAGCAGCATCAGATGGGGTGGGTGCAGCACATGAACAGTCTGAAAGCACAGGCCGAGGAACTGGTGCTGAACGAACTGATTTACAGTTAAGTTTCTTCGATGCCCACATTCCCACCGAAGCCAAACAAATTGAATCCATCGACCAAGCGGAGAGCGAAAAATCGCCCTCCGCTTTTGTTTTGTCGCAGGCGGAGATTGAAAATGCGCTGCGGAGAGGTTCCAATGTTGAAGGCAGCAAACTTCGGATATGGAAAATTTATCAGTTGCAGCCTGACCGAAAACTCCGGGTAAAAGCTCTTGCCAACGAATATGCACCGTATGGCCCCGGCGGTTCTTCACACACTTATCTGGACGGAAGCAGTGGTTGGCTTGACCATGACAGCAAGGGTCTGACGTTTGAGCATTATCCCGACCATCAGAAAGTGCTTCTCCGCTGGGATCGGGTCGAAAAATATATTGACCTGATGATTCAGTCTGACCGCTACCTGTCGGACAAAGAAAGAAGAGCCATCGACTTTCCCCTTGAACTGAACGCCGCCAGTGCAGCCGAATACACTGCATTAAAGGCGCAGCACCCGGATACTCTGGTTGGATTTGAAGCTGGCGGCAATTTTATGTTCTATGGAGAAGATGCTGCCAAGGTCGCAAAAGTTCTCAACAGTGCTTTGTTTACGAGAGAAACAGCACTGGGCGAGGTTCAGGTCACAGGCTTTCCACCTAGCTTATGGGCAAGAAAGTCAAAAGAATTGTGGTCTGCGGGCAATGATGTTTACCTTGCCGGATTGAACGAAGATGGGACTCATCATCAGACTAAACATCTGCACAAAGAGGACTATCTGCCCATCGGCTCCATCATCAATATGGATGGCCGGAAATTTCGGATTGACGGAGTAGATTTTGATAAGGGCAAGGTTTCCTTGCAGGATATGGCACTGGCCGACCTGCGGATGCCAATTTTTCGGGAAGAACCGCTATCTGTTGTCCGGGAATTGTACGAACAGCAGGACGAGGCCCTTGACGCTGCTCCCGAAAAGGCCGTTGATTATAAGGTCGGTGACAATGTTATCATTGACCTTCCCACCCGAACCATCGAAGGGAAAATTGGCTATGTAGGTGAAACCGATGTTCGCATCGACACCAGCGCGCAGGGGCAGTCATGGGATAACGAAGTTATCAATAAGCAACAATTCGAGGACGGTCTGCGGCAGGTTGAGCCGGAACTATCGGATGAGGAACTGGACGCACTGCCCATCTCTACCGTGATGGACGGAAAGGTGCAGACCTTCCCGGATGCCGCTGCCTTAGACGAAGCCCTGAATGCTGTGCCTGCGCTGGAGCCTGCCGGGGACTTCCACATCACGGACGACCATCTGGGTGAGGGCGGTGCAAAGCAGAAATATGCCCGGAACATTGAAGCCATCCGCACCCTGTTCAAGCTGGAACAGGAGCACCGAGGTGCCACTGCCGAGGAACAGCAGGTGCTTTCCCAGTATGTGGGCTGGGGCGGTCTGGCGGATGCCTTTGACCCCGGCAAAGATAGTTGGGCAAAGGAATATGCAGAGTTGAAAGGGCTGCTCTCCGAGGATGAGTACGCCGCCGCACGTTCCAGCACCCTGAACGCCCACTATACCAGCCCTACCGTCATCCGTAGTATCTACGATGCCGTGGAGCGCATGGGTTTCCACAGCGGTAACATTCTGGAACCTAGTATGGGCGTGGGCAACTTCTTTGGAATGCTGCCGGACAGCATGGCAGACAGTCGGCTGTACGGCGTGGAACTGGACAGCATCACCGGGCGCATTGCGAAAAAACTGTATCCGCAGGCCGACATTACCGTGGCAGGCTTTGAGACCACCGACCGCCGTGATTTCTACGATCTGGCGGTGGGCAACGTGCCCTTTGGTCAGTACAAGGTCAACGATAAGGCGTACAACAAACTGGGATTCTCCATCCACAATTATTTCTTTGCGAAAACCATCGACCAAGTGCGTCCGGGCGGCATCGTGGCGTTTGTGACTTCTCGCTATACCATGGACAGCAAGGACAGCACCGCCCGCAAGCACATGGCAGAACGAGCCGATTTGCTGGGTGCCATCCGTCTGCCCAACAATGCGTTTAAGGCAAATGCAGGCACCGAAGTGGTTTCGGACATTATCTTTTTGCAAAAGCGTGACCGCCCCATCGACCACGAGCCGGACTGGGTGCAGCTTGGCAAGACCGAAGATGGTTTTGCCATCAACCAGTATTTCGTAGACCACCCGGAGATGGTGCTGGGGCAGCTTACGCTGGAAAGCACCCAGTATGGTCATGACCTGACCGTTGCGCCCATCGAGGGCACCAGCCTTGCCGACCAGCTTGCTGAGGCGGTGCAGCACATCGAAGGACAGTATACTGCCGCCGAGGTAGATGCCCCCAACATTGCCGAGGAAGAAAGCACCCGGCGCACTCTGCCTGCCGACCCGGAGGTTAAGAACTTTTCCTACACCGTGGTGGACGGCGAGGTGTTCTACCGGGAAAATTCCGTGATGACGCAGGTGGAGTTGTCCGATAATGCCAAAGCCCGTGTCACCGGCATGGTGGAACTGCGGCAGATCGTCAACCAGCTGATTCAGGAGCAGCTGGACGATTACCCGGATGAGGACATTAAGGCAACCCAAGCAAAGCTGAACACAGCTTATGACGCTTTTACCGCAAAATACGGTCTGCTCAACGACCGCAAAAATGGGCGTTTGTTTGAGGATGATTCTTCCTACTATCTGCTCTGCTCTTTGGAAAATCTCGATGAGAATAAACAGCTCAAAAGCAAGGCGGATATGTTCACCAAGCGAACGATTCGCCCAGAGCACACGGTCACCAGCGTGGACACCCCCAGCGAAGCACTGGCAGTGTCCATTGGAGAACATGGCCGTGTTGATCTGCCCTATATGGCGGAACTTCTCGGCTCTCCCGGCGATTATGAGCGTATTACCACAGAGCTGCAAGGCGTGATTTTCAAAGACCCTTCTGCGGATGCAGATGAGCCGGAAGCAGGCTGGCAGACTGCGGACGAGTATCTTTCCGGCAATGTGCGGAATAAACTGCGCATGGCTCAGCTTGCCGCTGAAAGCCACCCGGAGTTCAAGATCAATGTGGAGGCTTTGACCAAAGCGCAGCCGAAGGACCTTGAAGCATCAGAAATCGACATCCGACTGGGTGCCACATGGCTGAATCCCGCCATTGTGCAGCAGTTTATGATGGAGACTTTTCAGCCGCCCTACCGCATCCGCTATAACAACCTGATCCAAGTCCGCTACTCTCCATTTACGTCCGAATGGCGCATCGGCAACAAATCTGCCGCCGGAATGTATGATATCATGTCCACCGAAACCTACGGCACCCACCGGGCCAACGCCTACAAGATTTTGGAGGACACCTTGAATTTGCGGGACTGCCGCATTTATGATACCATTGAGGAGGATGGTAAAGAGCGGCGTGTCCTGAACCAGAAGGAGACGATGCTTGCCCAGCAGAAGCAGCAGGCCATCAAGGATGCTTTCGCTGGCTGGGTCTGGAAAGATCCGCAGCGGCGGACTCTGCTGGTGAAGAGGTACAACGAGCTTTTTAACAGCACCCGCCCCCGTGAGTATGACGGTAGTCACATTCATTTTGTGGGCATGAACCCGGAGATCAATTTGCGAGAGCATCAGCGCAATGCGGTTGCCCATGTGCTGTATGGGTACAACACCCTTTTGGCGCACGAAGTCGGTGCTGGCAAGAGTTTTGAGATGGCGGCTTCCGCTATGGAACTGAAACGTCTGGGCTTGTGCCAGAAAAGTCTTTTTGTCGTGCCAAACCATTTGACGGAACAATGGGCCAGCGAATTTTTACGCCTGTACCCCAATGCAAAGCTGCTGGTCACCAGCAAAAAAGATTTTGAACCCGGTAATCGCAAAAAATTCTGTGCGAGAATTGCGACCGGTGATTATGATGCGGTTATCATCGGACACAGCCAGTTTGAAAAGATACCCTTGTCCGCAGAACGACAGGAGCGTCTGATTCAGGAACAGATGGATGAAATCGAGGAGGCCATCGAAGAAGCGAAAGCACAGGTTGGCGAGCATTTCACGGTAAAGCAGCTGGAAAAGCTGCGCAAGTCTCTGAAACAGAAATTGGAAAAGCTGCAAGGCACAGACCGTAAAGATGATGTGGTTACGTTTGAACAATTGGGCGTAGACAGGTTGTTTGTAGATGAAAGTCAGGCGTTTAAGAACCTCTACTTGTACACGAAAATGCGTAATGTCGCAGGTTTGAGCACGAGCGAGGCGCAAAAATCCAGCGATATGTTCGGCAAGTGCCGCTATCTGGATGAAATCACCGGAGGCCGTGGCGTGATTTTTGCAACGGGTACGCCCCTGAGTAACAGCATGACCGAGATGTACACCCTCATGCGCTATCTCCAGTACAACACCTTGCAACAGAAAGGATTGACCCATTTTGACGCATGGGCATCGACTTTTGGCGAAACTACTACCGCCATCGAACTTGCCCCAGAAGGCACCGGCTACCGGGCAAGAACAAGATTCGCTAAGTTCTTCAACCTTCCTGAACTGATGGCGATGTTCAAAGAAGCGGCGGATATCAAGACCAGCGATCAGTTGAACCTGCCAGTGCCCCAAGCTAAATTTGAAACCGTAGTGGTCAAGCCTTCGGAAATCCAACAGGACATGGTGCAGGCGTTGAGCGAACGTGCAGCCGAAGTCCACAGCGGTTCTGTTGACCCTTCTGTGGATAATATGTTGAAAATCACGTCGGATGGCCGCAAAATCGGTCTTGACCAGCGGTTGATGAATTCCGCTCTGCCCGATGACCCCAACAGCAAGTTAAATGCCTGCGTCAACAACGTCCTGCGCATCTGGAACGACACCAAGGAGCAGAAGCTGACCCAGTTGATTTTCTGCGATATGTCTACTCCCAAGGGGGACGGTTCGTTCAACGTCTATGATGATATCCGCACCAAGCTGCTCAACGCCGGTGTGCCCGAACAAGAAATCGAGTTCATCCACAACGCAGATACAGAGAACAAGAAAGCAGAACTTTTCTCCAAGGTACGCAGCGGACAGGTGCGTGTGTTGCTGGGCAGCACTGCAAAGATGGGAGCTGGCACCAACGTCCAGACGCTGCTCGTAGCGGTGCATCATCTGGATGTAGGCTGGCGTCCGTCTGATATGACCCAGCGCAACGGCAGAATCATCCGCCAAGGCAACCAAAACAAACAAGTGTACGTCTATAATTACGTCACTGAATCGACATTTGACGCCTACTTGCTGTCTCTTATACACATCTCCGAGCCCACGAGACTAGCGCTCATCTCGT
>ENA-UALE01000396-UALE01000396.1-human-gut-metagenome-genome-assembly--contig:-NODE-396-length-14366-cov-11.443016_pt1 | contig 14366 bp, 19 predicted proteins | sample MGYA00243697_ERZ654462 | MGnify/ENA primary metagenome ERZ654462 (study PRJEB26926, sample SAMN06164625) | human gut metagenome | biome: ENVO:00009003; feature: ENVO:2100002; material: ENVO:00002003... | reverse complement strand
CTATTTCTTATCAGAAAGATTTACTTTCCATAGACACAAGAATTTTTACACCCTCGGTTTTGCTGTATCAATTCCAACTCTTTTATTTCTTGCTTAAAGGAAACGTATTGATTATTTAGTGATTCCTTTCTGGAAATAAGATCTGCAATTTGCTCTTGTAACTTATTGGAATTAAGATGTTTCAGGTCTATACCATTTTCCTGTAAAATATGTTCAGCACCAGCGAAAAGAATAATTTGAGATTCATATTTACGGAAATAACGATCTGGATCTTTGGAGCTTTTATAATGGTCGTCGTAAATTTTATTTTTCTGATATTGTTCGGCATATTTTAGCATTTCTCGAAGATGGCGTATCTGAGACTCGAGAGAAACAACAGAGGTATTTACCTCTTTTTGCTGCATATGTAACAAGGCTATGCGGTCTTCAAGTTCTGAAAAATTATGTAGATTATGTGTGAGCATCTTGTTATATTCAGCAGAGACAATTTTTAAATTTTCCTTATTTGCCCATTTCTGAAGCCCAATGTTTCCTGCTATATTGGGAGCATTGGTATCTATTAATTTGTTATGAACAGAAGGAAAAATAGCTTTCTGACGTTTATTTTCAATGCGTTCTTTGATACGTTCTTTAGTAAAATCTTTTCCTAAAGATTTAGCACTTCCACGCACTGGACGGGACATATCGGGAGAACGAAAGGTAATGTATTTTCTGCTGTTTTCGCCAAATTCTGCGTTTTTTATTTCATATCCTTTAGCTTCCATAAATGCAAGAAATTCTGAGTAAGTGGAAACAATTCGGATTGTCTGGTTGATATCTTTTCGCAGCTGCGCTTTTTTACTGGATTCAGATTTATTTGCAGCCCATTCATTGTATTTCATTCCTTTTTTACCATCTGGCATAATTGTGGACAGGTTATGTTCCTGGCATAAAGTGTCGCTGAGATTTCGTATTTTCCAGTAATTCTTTTTACAGTCATGGTAATGAGAAAAAGTGATGTTATCTGCAGAACAGAAAATTAAATGGTTATGTACATGACCTTTATCAGTGTGTGTTGTCAGAACATAGGAGTATTTTCCCTCCAGTAAGCGATCCGCAAGTTCTTTGCCAATTTGATGGGCTTCTTCATAGGAAACTTCACCAGGGGAAAATGCCTGAATCAGATGAAATGCCTTATTTGTATTGTGCGGATCTCTGCAGTCATGTGTATGATCCAAAGTGTATTTAAAGTCAAGAGCGGCTGTTTCGGGAGAGCAGGCAAAGGAAGAAATATATAGATTCTGGTCAGTTTTATCTGGATTGCAGATGTATTCTATTGCTTTATCAACGGTTGTTTTGATACCATGGATTTTTGTAACTGCCATATTTTTTCCATTAACTCCTTTATATCGTCCAGATCCTTTTGGTAAACTGTATTGGTACTGTTTATACGATGGGTAATCTGATTCAAATTTCTGCTGATATTGCCCAGCAGGTTATTCATTTTCCGGATATGTATAAGTTGATCTTTGCAACAGGATATTTTCCCAATCTCGTTCATGGCGCAACACTCGGAGAATATGAATCTCTTTTGTTTCTTCCATTATAATATAAAAAATAATAGATGGCGGAAAAGATCTTTTATGTATGGAATATCCTCTGTACAGAATTTGAGTTCGGGGAAAGGCAGTACTGAACTGGCCTAAATTCTGCATTTGTTCTTTCAGATCAGATTGAAAACGGTCAGCACGTTGCTGGCCGAATTCTTCTTCAATATAATCTGCAATGTCTGTGACATCGTAAATTGCTTCCCAGGTTAAAATAATTTTATATTCTTGCATTTCTCCGTGCATCCCTTAATTCTGTGATTTTGCGAAAAGCATCTTCCAGTGGCAATTCACGACCAGCTTCCATATCATCAATTCCCCGGTCTAACATGCGGAGAAGATGATTGTTTTCCTGGTTTTTATCGGTTGTAGGGACTTTTTTTGTTAATTCCATGAAATCACTCCAATCATACGGTTTATAAATAGTGTATGTTGTTCAGAAGTATCTATCCATAGTTTAGCATAGAATGGGCAGCAATACAATTGAATTATTTTGCAGGAGCGTCCGTCAGACCAAGAAGATATTCGCAGGAAACATTAAATACTTCGGCCAGTGCGACAACTTCGTAGTCGGGAACGAAACGTGTGCCTTGTTCAATTCGCAGGATTGCCAGATCATTAAAATCATATCCTGCAAGTTGTAATTTGGCAGCGAGTGTTTTCTGAGTAAGATTATGAGCCTTTCGTAATTCTTTTACCCGTTGTCCTATTCTGTTTTTACTGTTCGTTTTTTTATCCCAATAAATAATCATTCTGATCCTCAAAAGTTTCTAAAGATGAAGTATTATTATTGATTTTAAGGAAAAATATTGTTACTATACTTCTAAAGATGAAGTTTTTGGAAAGTTTATTTGATTTTTGAAATAAGAAAATGATAATGCTGCCTGTAATGAGAAATAATTCTAATGAGAGGTGGAAAGAAGATGAATGAATTTTATGAAGCAGTATCGAATTTATTTGAGGAATTGCGCTGTGACTCCGGAGAAAGAGAATATACAGTACAGCCGGAAGAATGGAAAGAAGCAGAGAAGAATTTGAAACAAATACAAAAGAAGCTGCCACTACATCTGGAAAAAATCCCAGAGCGTGAGCAGAATTTCTGGAATAAATATCTGGATCAGTTAGAACATTTCCATTATGAAGAGGAGCAGCGGGCTTATTACCAGGGAATGATGGATGTAGTTGAGTTTCTTATTAATATAGGGGCAATAAAGAAATCCACGAATGTTAAGAGAATGATAGAAAAATATGCACGTTAAGAGTGGCGGTATGGGAAACCATACCGCTTCTTCAGAATAATTCAGATAGAATTCAAATGAATTTCAGGGATCTTGTTTATCGTGGTCTGTAGGAATTTTGTATGTGCGCAGGTATGCTTCTACGATGGCAAGGATAGCGGTAATTTCCTCATCGTTGCATTTTGACAGGTACATGAGCAGGCGTTGATAATCAAGATTATCTGTATGATTGTTTGGATAAAACAATGGTTCAGGAGGAACATTTAAAGCGCGTACCAGTTTTCTGATTTTATGAAAACTGGGAACTCGGCCCCCATTTTCAATTTCCTTTAAATATCGGCTGGACATTTCTGCTTTTTCAGCTAATTCTTCATAAGTCAATTTTTGCTCGTGTCGGGCGTTCTTAAAAAACAATCCCAGTTCTTTATCTGTTTGTTTTGGCATATGATACACCTCCATGTTTAGTGTATAGTTCCCTTTCTTGAAAGAAAATGAACTAATATTTCACTAAAAAAGAGGGTGATATTTCACTTTTTAAAAGACATATAAAATTCTGAATTTCCGTAAAACAGATCCGGAGGTATAGGAAAGATTAAGAATTTTATTGTCTGGTATCATATCCGTCATTACGTGACGGATGAAATAGATAAATAGTTCAAAAAAGCAAATAAATTTCTTTACCTCAAAAAGTGAATTATATGCCACAAAAAATGATGGCAAAATATTATCTTTTGATATAAATAGCGTCCGATGGGCTAAAAACTACCCATTTCATTAGACCATCCGTTTTTATTTGAAAATAGATTTAGGACAGGATTTACTAATCTTTCGCAACATTTATGTCCCCGGGCAGGCATGATAAAATAGAGGTAGGAAGGATAGATAAAGGAGGTTTTGAAGATGAAGATACTGCTGAAAATATTGGTTGCTCCCTTTGCTTTAGCGTTGTCCCTTCTGGCGGCTCTGCTGGTGTTCCTGTTTGATATTTGTGCCGTCCTGCTGACGATTGCCTCTGTGATCCTGGCGGTGCTGGGTGTCGCTCTCTTTTTCACGCCGACGCCCATAGGCGGGATTGTATTTCTGTTTCTTGCCTTCCTTCTTTCGCCGTATGGACTGCAAGCGGCGGCGGGCTCCCTTCTTTGGGCGCTGGACGGAGGCAAATCCGCTCTGTACCGGTTTCTGGCAAGTTAAGCAGCCTCGGGCCATACTGGCCCGAAGTTGGGGCGGTCTGGATGGGCCGCCCCTTTCTCATGGAAAGGAGGGATGATTTTTGGCTACCACAACTTTGTTACAGCGCCATGCGGGCGAAGGCGAAACGATTGCTGAGGCAATCCGGGATTGTCTGGACTATGGCAAGGACCCGGAGAAAACAGAAAGCGGAAAGTATATCTCCGCTTATGAATGTGATCCGGCCACCGTGGCGGACGAGTTCCTTTTGGCAAAGGCCAGCTATGCCGCTATGACGGGCCGGGAACAGAAGAAAGAAAATAATGTGCTGTGCTATCAGATACGACAATCCTTCTATCCGGGCGAGATCACCCCGAAGGAGGCGAACCGTATCGGCTATGAGCTGGCTATGCGCTGGACAAAGGGGCGGCACGCTTTTATCGTTACCACGCACACCGATAAGCAGCACATCCATTGTCACATTTATTACAACTCCACCACCCTTGACTGCACCCGGAAATTCCGAAATTTTTGGGGCTCCAGCTTCGCCCTTCGGCGGCTCTCTGACAGGCTGTGCCTTGAAAACGGGCTATCCATCGTGGAGAACCCGAAGCCCCGGAGCAAGGGTAAGTATCGGAATTATGGAGAATGGCAGAAAGAACGAAAAGGACCGCTTTCCTATCAGGACAGGCTGCGCCTCGCCATTGATACTGCGCTGGCGGAGCACCCCGCTGATCTGGACGAATTTCTCAATTTGATGAAGCGGGCCGGGTATGAGGTCAAGAAGGTTCGGGGCGGCGGTATCAGTTTCCGGCTGACCGGGCAAGGGCAGGAACGCTTCACCCGTCTGCGTGCCTCCACGCTGGGGGACGGCTACGACTTGCAAGATGTTCTGTCCGCCATTGAGGGCAAAGAAAAACGCCCCGGACATTCGGAGCGGAAAATCAGTCTGGCGGTGGATATTCAAGCAAAACTGGCTGCCGGTAAGGGACCGGGATATGAACGCTGGGCGAAGGTATTTAACATTAAGCAGATGGCCGCTGCCCTTGCCTATATACAGGACAATGGACTGACCGATTATGAGCAGTTGGCACAGAAAGCCACCGAGGCGGCAGACCGTTTCCATGCCATTTCCGAGCAGGTCAAGCATACGGAACAGGCCATGAAAACCAATGCCGGGCTAAAGGCCGCAACGGTTCAGTATGCCAAAACCCGTCCGGTCTTTGAGCAGTATAAGGCGACGAAGTACAGCCGGAAATTCCTTGCGGAGCATGAGGCCGACCTTGAACTGTACCGGGCTGCACAAGCGGAAATGCGCTCTCTGCTGGGCGGGGCGAAGCTCCCTAAAATGGATGTGCTGAAGGAGGAAGGCCGCAAGCTCACAGCAAAGAAAAAACAGCTCTATGGAGAATACCAGAAGGCACGACGGGATATGCAGGAGATCGTCACGATCAAGGCGAACATTGACACTCTGATGGGCTACACCGAGCCGGGAAGAAAGCAGGAAAAGGAGCGTTAAGGTTATGAAAACAAGGAGCAAAGCGACGCTGACACTTCGGGCCATGTTGGCCCGAAGATACGGGTTTGGGGCGAGCCCCAACAAGCCGCCTTTGTGCCACTTGTGGTCACAGAGGCATTGCTTGCCATTTAGCGACACCCCCAAAATAGCACAAAAAAACAGAGGCTCTTATTTCTGAACCTCCGTTTCTCTGGCTTTCTTGAGCCCTTCGGCTGTGGCCTCCATGACAACTAGCTCCTTTTCATTCATGGAGTTGAGAAGTACATCAATGTGCTTTCTGCAACTGTGCTCGTCCCGCTGTTCTTCCCGGTAGAAAAACTGGTCTACGGAAATATCGAACATGGTAACGAGTTTGAAAAATAAATTGAAGCTGGGATGTTGTCCCTTATTTTCAATATTCATAATCGTGCGGTCTGTCTTGCCGACCAGCTCCGCCACATAGGCCTGTGTCCAGCCTCTTTCTTCTCTAGCTTGTTTGATTGCCAGCCCGAGCCCATGAAAGTCAAACCTGATTTCATCTTGGTTCATTCTCATATCACCCTATATCATTGTACATTTCGGGTTGAATTATGAGAATGTAATGAAATTTGATGTTAAGTAGTATTTTATTTTGCTGTCAGATAGCCACATGATTGAATATAGCAAACGATTGTGATAAAGTTGATACGAATATGCCATAAAATTATATTCTGCAAATTGATCAATGTTAAAGAGAGGTATTTTATATGAATTACACAATTCTAATAGTTGATGACGATATGGCTATCAATGATATGCTTGTTAAATATCTTCGGAAAAATGGTTATATAACATATTCTGCTTATTCAGGAACAGAAGCCCTTCTTTTTCTTGAAAAGCAAAAAGTTAATCTGATTATTTTGGATTTAATGCTTCCCGGTCTTTCTGGTGAACAAGTTTTAGCAGAAATAAAGAAAACAAAAAATGTACCTGTAATCGGTCTATCTGCAAAAGAAGATTCTAAAAGTAAAATTTTCTTATTGAAAAACGGTGCTGATGATTATGTAACGAAACCCTTCGATATAGAAGAACTACTTGCAAGGATTGAAACGATTTTACGACGGATTTATGAAAATCAATATACATCAAATTCCTTGTTATGTTGTGGCGATTTAAATTTAGATACAATAGGAATGGAGGCCACTCTAAAAAATCAAAAATTGCCCCTTACAAAAAATGAGTTTGCTATATTGAAAATGCTTATGGGACATCCGCAACAAGTATTTACGAAAGATATGATTTATGAGCAATTATGGAATGAAACTTTAGAGGGAACTGAAAATGCTATCAATGTTCATATCAGCAACTTACGCAAAAAAATTGCTGCAATAGATAATAGTAAATCGTATATTAAAACGGTTTGGGGAATTGGGTTTAAGATGGACATATAATCTTTATGAAATCCTTAGATTTAGAAAATAATTTACTTAAACTTATCCCTTACACTAAAATCACAAGGAGGGATATATCATGGAATATATACTAAGAACGAACACAGTATCTAAAAAATACACAAATTATTATGCTGTTGATAAAGTATCCATTTCTATTCAAAAAGGCGAAATATATGGCTTGATTGGAGAAAATGGTGCTGGTAAGTCTACTTTAATGAAAATGATTGCAGGTTTGGTTGAACCATCAGAAGGCTCTATTGAACTATTTGGAAATTTTGTTCCCCAGACCGAGCGTTATCGTATTGGTTGTGTGATTGAATCTCCGGCACTTTATGCAGAATTAACCGCAAAACAAAATTTGGAAGTATTTAGAAAAGCATATGGACTGTCAAGCAAAGAATCTGTACAACAAATTTTAAAGCAGGTGGGTCTGTCACAATATGAAAATAAAATTGTCAAAAAATTTTCATTAGGTATGAAACAGCGTTTAGCCATTGGCGTTGCCTTGTTGGGAAATCCTGATTTTCTGATTCTTGATGAACCTATCAATGGCTTAGATCCGACTGGAATACAAGATATGAGGAATTTCTTATTAAAACTAAATAGGGAAGAACATATTACCATTATGATTTCCAGTCATATCTTGGGGGAATTGTCAAAAATTGCAACGAAATACGGCATTATTAAAAATGGCAAGCTGATTGAAGAAATCACTGCAAAAGAATTAAATGAAAAATGTCAATGTTGTTTAAAAATTAAGGCATCAGATACTGCACAGGCCGCTATTTTAATAGAGAAAAATCTCCATACTAAAAACTACGAAATTCTTTCCGATAATAATATTCGGATTTTTGAATATGTAGACAATCCCGGAATTGTAAACTCCTTACTGGTTAATCATGGAATTTCTGTTGATGAATGTACTGTAACAAAGGAGTCACTGGAAGATTACTTTAATGAAAAAATGAGAGGAGGCATAGTCAATGCTTAATTTAATTAGAGCTGATTTTTATAAAGCAATACATGGAAAAGTCTTGAAAGTATGTTTTCTTATGATGACAGGATGGATATTCTTATGTGCTTATGCACAAAAAGCAACGATTGGCATGAGGGAATATTTGGTAGGTACAGAAGTTTCTGCAAATTACTGGGATTCTTTTTTTAATTATTACCCGGTTGTATTCCCTTTGATTATTTTTTGCAGCTACTATTTCTCAAATGATTTTCGTCAAGGGACTGTAAAACATTATATAGAAAAAGGTCTGTCACGATGGAGTTACTTCTTATCAAAATTGGTAATTGGCTGGAGTGTATCATTCTTTTTTTTGGTGTCTGCCTTTTTAATTGGTTTGTTATGTAATAAAATTTTTTTTGGAATAAGCGGTCTTACTTTTACAAGCATTAGCAATATAGTGTCCTACATATTCTGTGAGGCATTATATCATATGGCTGTATCAACGCTCGCAATTTCACTTGTTTTTCTCATAAGAAACAGTTCAGTTAGCATGGCAGTTAATGCTTTGCTTATATTTTTTGGTTATCTGGTTCTTCATGGATTGGAAAGTATTTTGGGCTTAGGATATAACATCACAATTTTTTGGGCAATTAGTAATATCAATAAAACAAGAATAGATATGGCAGTTCAATGGCTTCCAACCGCAATTATCATTTTCTTCGCCTATATGATTATATTTGGTGGAGTTATAGGAACAATTTTCAAGAAAAGAGATATTACATAATGCAGGGAGGGATAATGTTATGAGTGTGGTACTTCAAATATATGCTATCATTGTGACACTATCTCTTATTATTGTTTTATCATTTTACTTGCTTCATCGTAGGGAGGTAACCCGGTTAAGCCAGAAATTGCAAACACTTTTACATTCATTTACCCATGCGGAATTGACATTAGATTTTCCTTCTTCCGATATAACCGATCTTGTAAATGCTTTAAATGAATTGCTTCGAGTTTACCACAAACAAGTATATTCATTACAAAAAAAGGATGAGGCAATCAAAGAAACAATTACAAATTTAGCTCATGATCTTAGAACACCTGTGACTGCTATTCAAGGATATACCCAAATGCTTCTACAATCGCCGGAGTTGTCCGAGGAAGATTTAGATGCAGCAGTTGTTATAAATGAAAGATTGAATGTTTTAAATCAGTTACTAAATCAGTTGTTTGAATTTGCACGAATAGAAGCTGATGAAATGGAATTTTCTTATACTACATTTGATTTAAATGCTGTTTTACGCTCTGTTGCAGTTTCCTTTTTTAAATCTTTTGAGGAACGCAAAATAATTCCAGCATTAAGTATTGCAGAGATTTCTTTTCCATTTTATGGAGATGAAAAAGCAGTAACCAGAATTTTTGAAAATATCATTTCTAATGCCTTGTCACATGGGAAAAGTGATTATCATTTTTCATCTTATGATGATAATGAAAATTACCATTTTTCTTTTCAGAATTTTACAGACAGCATAAATGAATCTGATATAGACAAAATATTTAATCGTTTTTATACAACAGATTTATCCCGTTCCCGCAAAACAACCGGTTTGGGTCTCACAATAGCAAAGAATTTAACAGTAAAAATGGGCGGTTCTATCAGTGCTTCTCTAAATAATAATGTTTTTGAAATTGTAGTGTGCTTTCCTAAACAAAAAGGATAAAAAACTTGATGGCGGTTTCAAATCCGCCATTTTTCGTGCAAATAATATTCTAAAACAAACATGGTGGCGTAGGAGGATACTCGTTCAAAGGAATAATATCAATAAATGAATTATGAATGGTCCTACTAAGAAGAAAAGCGGCAGAGATTTCTCCCCTGCCACTTTGATTATGTAAAAAATATCTGTGTTAACGAGTCTCTTGCCTTGTTTGCATCTCGTTCATTTTTCCAATCAAAAATCAGATATAAACTTTTGTTTAAATTGCCTATAATTCAAGTGAATCTTCTGCATCCACCCACATCTGTAAATTACCATTAAGATATAATCTCGCATATTCCAAAGGTTCATCCACAGCCAATGAAGTAAGCGCACATTCTGATCCATATGTGGTTTTTAAATTTTTTTCAGCTTCCCAGCAATCAATGCGAAGCATATATCCAGCACTTGTGTAAACATCAATACTATCGTGGTTTATATTATATTCTGCATAAATTGTTCTCATCGTATCTTATCTCCATTTTCTTTTGATAATCAGTTACAGAGTTAAATATCGAAAACATTTCAATCAGTTCACCATGTCGTTATTGTTATATGTTATATTGTGTTATGAAATTTTCTTTCCCTTAATTTTTCCCATATTAAGGTTCATGAAAAGCAATGGGAAAATGTAACACAAGGGAAAGAGTAAGGGAAAGTTCACTTGCTACAAACTTAGTATTTTCAAGGGTTTGCGAAGAATTTGATAATCAAATATAACAGTTATTAAATTTCCTAAAATATGTGAAATATCAACTTGAAGTTGTTTAACTGATTCTATAATGTCCTATGATATCATCACGATGTTCCAGTATATCCTCTTCATAATATATTTGATATGGATTTGCATGATGGATAACAAAACATATACCTTTTCGATTTCTCTTGTCAGATATAATTCCGATATGTTTTTTAAATACAACAATATCTCCACCTTGCCATTCTTCTATTTCATTTATTTCTGTAGTAAGACTTATTGCATTATTATCGAAATATACTTTTAAGTTTTTAACTCTTCTAAAATCTATATTTTTATCAACGGCATCTATATCATATAATTCTTTATTGTTTTTTATATCCTCATTTACTAATACCATCAAATCATATCCTGCATCTTTTAAAGCAAAAGCTACTACATCAGTACAAACCCCATATTCATCATTTGGATAACCTGTGTTGTAATATTTGCTTTTATATTTTGGATTAGTTTTTATGTAATTATTTGCATTATTTAATATATCTGTTTGGTCATCTATACCATCATTGTCTTTATCAATATTGCTCTTGTAAGCTTCTATATTGAAATCTGCATTTGTATATTTTTTATGTGGAATATAATTAAAACAATACAACACATATAAAGCAGCAATTATTAGCACCGAAAAACAATAAGCGTTATTCCCTTCTTCATACATTCTCCGTTAAACAACTTGCGATTTACCAATTTCATTAAATAATAAATTTCACGAACTAACTACATTGTCAAAAAATTCATTACAAGATTCACCATTATATCTTTTTCTTCTGGTCTTGACTCTGCAATCATAAGCGTAATCGCAACCAATGCTCCATCACTGATTATCTTATTATCATCTCTATATAAAGCATTATTCCGAGCAAGGAATTCCAAAAATAACGATGCTGCAATTCGCTTACATCCATCTGCATATGGATGATCCTTAATCATAAAATATAATAAATTAGCAGCTTTTTCCTCTAATGACGGATATACATCTCCACCAAACACACTCTGATAAACTGCTGCCAAAATACCCTCAACTTTACCATTTTCTTTCTCCACACCGAATACATCCGATTTAAATGAATCCTCCATGTGTGAAACCATTTTTTTACATTCCTCATATGTTATTTTATATATAGGCCTGTTTCCCACTGGTTTTTTAAGAGATTGATGATCATATTGGTCTAAAAGCATTAATGCATCTGTATACGAGGTAACAGCCTTTAAAATGTCTGATTCTTCAACCTCCAATGTGCTTGCAAGCATCTTTGTTTGAATATCAACAGTTCTTTCAAGCGCTTGCAAGCGTTTTTCATTAATAGCATAACCTTGAATCACATATTTCTTTAAAACAGAATTAGCCCATCTACGAAATGCGATGCCTCGTTTTGAATTAACACGATATCCCACAGATAATATCATATCAAGATTATATATCTTAGGTTTTCGTCCTCCGGAACTTTTATCGGAAAAACCGATAGAAGTCTCATCCAACTCGCCTGACGATATAATATTATTGATATGTTCACTTAACGTTGCCTGTTTTACTTCAAACACTTCTCCCATTTGTTTCTGTGTTAGCCAAACTGTTTCTAATTCTGGACTTAGCTCAACTTCAATATTTATATCGCCATCTGTAAATAAAACAATTTCATTTTTCAAAAAAATCACCCTCCTTATGAATCGCGCACGGGATAATCTTGCCATGCGCATCCGTTCTGTAAATAAGAATTTTTATTCCCAGTCAAATTCATCAATAGCCGCTTGAACTTCTGTAGAAACTGATTCCTCGTTTTTTAGCTTCTTAATAACTTCTGCAAATTTTTCGTGCTTTGGATTATTATATTCCTATAATCAGCGTTCCTGTGCCGACTGTTTTTCCATACTTTGGTATATCTTCTTCCTTTACTTTTCGCCTGTTATAAGAGTGAATTGTGCTGATATTGCCTTTGATATTTACAATTCCCACAACAGATATGAACACTCCCAAAATCAACATTATAATATTTTCCATAATGACCTCCTAAAAATAGAATAGTTCCTCAAATTTTTTGTCCAATGCAATACAAAGAATTAGAGCCAATTTTGCAGTTGGATTAAACTGTCCTGTTTCAATAGAACTAATGGTATTTCTTGATACCCCTACCATTTCTGCAAGCTGAGCTTGAGAAAGATTTGCTTCTGTGCGAACTTCCTTTAAGTGATTTTTCAGTTGTAATTGTTCTTTCATATTCTCACCTCTAAAAGGTGGCTAACAAATCCAACAAATGCCAAAATGGAAAGCACAAAAAACAGAACGGTCAAGACCAAATCACTCTTTCGCTTCATTTTGATAAAACGAACTAACCATTGTGTTGCAATAATGCTGAAGTATATAACCCACGGACTGTAAATCATAGTATGAGCAAGCACAGAAGATAACAGCGAAAGCAAACAACACACTAAAGCACCAACTCTGCTTGCGTGACTTCCGGCTTGATATACCACTTCCATTTCAGCCAAGTCCTTATTGCGATGTTCTTTTCTGCTTGCATTTAAGATTTCGTCCTTTTTCATAAAAACGCCTCCATGCCAAGTTTTCTTTGCATATTTTATATTATACACATACCAAGTTTTCTTGTCAATAGAGTTCATAAAAAAGTTACAACCGATATAATAGGTAACTTTTCTACCACTTCGATTATACTCGCAACTTAATGACTTCTTGAATACTTGCCGAAAAAGAAAAACTGCCATCGGTTTGACAGCAGTTCTTCTTCGGTTGGTATCCGTTAGGAATACACAATATCATTCAATACAATCTCATCGGCACAGGCTCGAATGTTATTCATCAATCCTATCCATCTCATCATATCCGTTGCTTTCAGTTCTTCCGTTACACCTTGCTTCTTTGCCATTTCCTTTATCAGATATCTTTGTGATGCTGGGGGCTGCGCTGCATTGGTTTGGAATGTACCTTTATGTGTATTAATAAAAGATAGATAAAAATGGGCCTATTTTCACAGTCCATTTTTCTGTTGCTAGTAGTTGATTATAGACATAAACAATGGTATCCTTTAGTCAATTATAAACATGATGAGTAAATATTATAAATGCAAGGAGAAAATGCTATGGATAGAGTAGAGAAAATGCTTGGAAGAATGAAAGCAAGTAAATTATACAGATGTGTGGATTGGGATCCGGAGGGTAAGGCGAAGGATCTGGTAGATAAGTTCAACAGTGCTTCGAGGTCTGAGACTATGACAAGAACCGGAGAATATCTTGGAAAATTATTTGCACACATGGGAAAGGAGTGTTATATAGAGCCACCTTTTTATTGTGACTATGGAACCAATATACACGTGGGAGATTATTTCTATGCAAATACAGGGCTGATAGTTCTGGATCAGTGTGATGTCATCATTGGAGATCATGCATTTCTGGGACCAAGGGTCAATATATACTGTGCATGTCATCCGATAGATGCGATGATCAGAAATACCGGTGTGGAGCTTGGCAAGCCGGTTACAATAGGCGATAATGTATGGATCGGTGGCAATACGGTCATCAATCCGGGTGTGACCATAGGTTCAAATGTTGTCATAGGCTCAGGGTCGGTTGTCACAAAGGATATTCCGGATAGTGTGATAGCGGCAGGAAATCCATGTAAAGTCATAAGAATGATAACAAATAAAGATAAGGAATATTGGCTTAAGCAGCTAGAGGAATTTGAGGCAGACACAGGTGAGCCGGTAAAGCTGGAGCAGGACTGATTCAACATTGCTGCTGTGAGGAATGGTGCCGGGAACAGAATCTTGAATTTGATGCAGTTAATGACAATCTTCCGGAAATCATCGAATTCTATGGACACAACAGCCGGAAGATTTCCTCTGATTACTATATCGACGACCGGATGCTGCTTCCGGAAAACGCAAAGGCATAGAACCCGTAATGGGGCTATGCCTTTGTGCTTATTCTGGCATTCATTTTTAGTTAGTGCGGGTTATTTAC
>ENA-UALE01000367-UALE01000367.1-human-gut-metagenome-genome-assembly--contig:-NODE-367-length-15243-cov-8.097577_pt1 | contig 15243 bp, 13 predicted proteins | sample MGYA00243697_ERZ654462 | MGnify/ENA primary metagenome ERZ654462 (study PRJEB26926, sample SAMN06164625) | human gut metagenome | biome: ENVO:00009003; feature: ENVO:2100002; material: ENVO:00002003... | reverse complement strand
CTATTCGTCGGCAGCGTCAGATGTGTATAAGAGACAGACGTACTTGTATATAATACCAAAACCGATTCAGAAAATCAACTGTTTTTTCATAAAATTTATATTAAAAAAAGATTGACTTTTCACATGGATTCTGTAGAATAGAAACTGTTGAGTTTATAATCAGTAAACAAAAAATCAACTAACAATCATGTTTCATAAATTTACGGGAGGCATGCCATGGACATTGGACACCGCATGAAAGAACTGCGCATCCAGTACGGACTGACGCAACAGGAGCTGGCGGACCGTGCCGAGCTGACCAAGGGCTTTATCTCACAGTTGGAACGAAACCAGAACTCTCCGTCCATCGGAACTCTTCTGGATATCATCCAGTGCCTTGGTACGACACCAGCAGAATTTTTTACAGATGAAGAGCCGGAACAGATTGTTTTCAAACAGGAAGATTATTTTGAAAAAACCGACGAAGAAAAACACTGCTGTATTGAATGGGTCGTTCCCAATGCACAGAAAAACCAGATGGAACCGGTTCGTCTGACTTTACACGCCGGTGGACGGTCAGAAGTTTATCAGCCCCATGAGGGGGAGGATTTCGGTTATGTAATCACAGGAAACGTCCGTATCCACTATGCCGGACAAAACCAGACGGTACATGCCGGGGAATCTTTCTATTTTAAAGCAGGAAAAAAGCATTATCTGGAAAACACCGGTGCAAAAGATGCCGTCATCATCTGGGTTACTACCCCACCAAATTTTTAAGAGGACAAACGTATGAGTAAACATTTAATTGATTTTATTGGAATTTCCAAATCCTACGATTCCAATCTTGTGTTGGATGATTTAAATCTGTATATCCGGGAGAATGAATTTCTGACCCTTTTAGGTCCGTCCGGATGCGGAAAAACGACAACCCTACGTCTGCTGGGAGGCTTTGAAAGCCCGGACAAGGGACAGATTCTGTTTGACGGACAGGATATCACAGCTCTTGCAGCCAATGAACGGAAACTGAATACCGTTTTTCAGAAGTATTCTCTTTTCCCGCATATGTCCATCGCCGAAAACATTGCATTCGGCCTTAAAATAAGTAGGAAAAGCAAAGCATATATTCAGGATAAAATCAAATATGCCTTAAAACTGGTCAATCTGGAAGGATTTGAAAACCGTTCGGTCGATTCTCTCTCCGGTGGTCAGCAGCAGCGTATCGCCATCGCCCGTGCGATTGTAAACGAGCCAAAAGTCCTTCTTTTAGATGAACCTCTCGGTGCACTTGATTTAAAACTGCGCCAGAGCATGCAGTATGAGCTCATCCGTCTGAAAGAAGAACTTGGAATTACTTTTGTATATGTCACCCACGATCAGGAAGAAGCACTGACCATGTCCGATACCATTGTTGTCATGAATCAGGGATATATCCAGCAGATCGGTACTCCGGAAAACATTTACAACGAACCGGAAAACGCATTTGTTGCCGATTTTATCGGACACAGCAATATCATTGACGGAACCATGATAAAAGATGAACTTGTAGAGATTCTCGGTGCCCGTTGGGCATGTGTCGACAAGGGATTCGGCAATAACAAGCCGGTCGACGTTGTCATCCGTCCGGAAGATGTAGAACTGGTCGATCCTTCGGAGGGAACGCTGCAGGGCGAAGTAACCTCCCTGATTTTTAAAGGCGTTCACTATGAACTTGATGTCATGGCCGGCGGCTATGAATGGCTGGTTCACACCACCAGATTTGTTCCGGTCGGCACCAAAGTCGGCATCAAAGTAATCCCGTTCAATATCCAGATTATGCATAAGCCGGAATCTTCCGATGAAAAGGCGGTGGAGATCGATGCGTAAATTCAAACAGCAATTTCTTGCCGGTCCATACCTCATATGGATCATCGGTTTTATCCTCCTGCCGCTTATCATGATTCTTTACTATGCATTTACAAACGGCGATGGCAGTTTTACGTTATCCTATATCACAGCGATAGCAGATGAAACCAACCGCAAAGCCATGGGACTTTCCCTGAGACTTGGAATTATATGCACCATCGTGTGCCTGGTTCTCTCCTATCCGCTGGCAATGATTTTAAATAATATGAAAATCAAAAATCAGGGACTGGTTGTTTTTATCTTTATGCTTCCGATGTGGATGAACTTTATGCTCCGTATCCTGGCATGGAAACTTCTGCTTTCCAAAAATGGTGTAATCAACTCCATTCTCACAGGTTTCGGACTTTCCCGCATCAATATCATAAATACGCCAACGGCAGTTGTCCTTGGCATGGTATACGACTTCCTGCCATTTATGCTGCTACCAATCTACAACTCCATGACACGAATCCGTAAAGACTGGATTGAGGCGGCCCGTGATCTGGGTGCCGGAAATGTAACCATCTTTTTAAAGATTATCCTTCCGCTTACCGTATCCGGAATCATCAGCGGAATCGTCATGGTATTTGTCCCGTCACTTACCTCGTTTGCAATCTCGCAGGTATTAGGCGGTGGTCATGTTCTTTTAATCGGAAATGTGATCGAACAGGATTTTATGCAGGGTATGCAATGGAATGCCGGAAGCGGTCTTTCCTTTGTTCTTATGATTTTTGTGATTGCAAGTATGACTATTGTAAATATATTTGATAAAGAAGGGGAGGGAACATCCATATGTTAAAAAAATATGCATCCCGGATCTATATGGTCCTGATTTTTGCCTTCCTTTACCTTCCGATTATTGTGTTGATTGCTTTGTCTTTCAACGATTCCCGTTCCAAGGTAAAATGGGGTGGCTTCACGCTCCGGTGGTATACCGGCTGTTTTCAGGACGAAAAGATTATGACTGCATTTGTCACAACTTTGCAGGTCACTTTCCTGTCCGCAATTATTTCCACACTGATCGGAACACTTGCCGCGCTCGGCATAGCCGCCATGAAAAAACGGCACCAGACCATTTATCTCGGCGCGACCAATATTCCGCTTCTGAATGCGGATATCGTAACCGGTATCTCCATGATGCTTTTGTTTGTGAAATTTATCGACCTCGGATTTGTGACGGTTCTTCTGGCGCACATTACTTTTAGTATTCCTTATGTTATTTTAAATGTGCTTCCGAAAATGAAACAGACAAACCGCAGCACCTATGAGGCGGCACTTGATCTCGGAGCAACGCCGCTGTATGCATTTTACAAAGTCACCTGGCCGGAAATCCGTCCCGGTGTGTTCTCCGGATTTATGATGGCAGTCACCATGTCACTGGATGATTTTTCCATCACCTATTTTACCAAAGGAGCCGGGGTCAATACCCTCTCCACCATGCTCTACACAGAACTTCGCAAAGGAATCAAACCGGAATTGTATGCACTTTCCACGATTCTGTTCTTTGCCGTTCTGCTCATTCTTCTTGCCGGAAATGTTTCTCCGGGGAAGAAGCGTGTTGCAGCCAAATAAATTATCCATTGGAATTTTATTCCAGCCGAAAGGAGTCCTATTATGAAAAAAAGAATTTTCTCTGCCCTCTTAATTTCTGCTCTGGCAGTCAGCGCACTCACTGCCTGTGGGGGATCTTCCTCTGCGAAAAAAAGCGGACAGACCTTAACCGTTTTAAATTACGGAAAATATATCGATGAGTCCGTAGTCAAACAGTTTGAAAAAGAAACCGGTATCACCGTCAAATACGAAGAATATGAAAGTCCGGAAGAAATGTATACCAAATACAAAGCCGGTTCCATCAACTATGATGTAATCTGCTCTTCCGAATATATGGTTGAGCGCCTGATCAACGAGGGCGAAGTTCTCGAAGAAGATTACGATGCCATGGACAACTACAAAAATCTGGATCCAACGATCCTTGATATGTCTGCTTCCTATGACAAGAATCACACCTATTCCGTTCCATATTTTTACGGAACACTTGGTCTTCTCTACAACAAAACAACCATTGATGCCAAAACCGTATCAAGCTGGGACTGCCTGTGGGATCCTACCTATGAGGATGAAATCATTATGGAAAATTCTGTCCGTGATACGTTTGCCCCTGCACTGATCTCCAAAGGGTATTCCTTAAACGATACCGATGAAAATCATCTGCGGGAAGCCCTCGACATATTAAAAAAGCAAAAAGATGATAAAATCGTATATGCCTACTATGTAGACGAGACAGCCGATGCCATGATCGGAGAAGAAGCCTCCATCGCACTGTGCTACTCCGGCGAGGCTGCACTGGCCATGGCAGAGAACGACAATCTGGATTATTCAGTTCCAACAGAGGGATCCAACCTCTGGATCGATTCCTGGTTCATTCCAAAGTCCTGCACTAACCAGACCAACGCTTTAAAATTCTTAAATTTCCTGTGCAAGGATGATATCGCAGAAAAGAATTTCGAATATGTGCAGTATGCCTCTCCGATTACATCTGTGGTAGAAAATCAGGACGCTGACGTAAAAAATAACGAAGCTATCAATCCTTCCAGTGACACGATAAAAAGATGTGAAATCTATAAAGCATTAAGTGATGATGATTCCGCCAAGTACACAAAGCTGTGGCAGGAACTTCTCTCTTATTAAAAAACCGAGAAAAATGATTGCAATTTCAGTCAAAACATGCTAAAGTAAATCCACGGTGTCTGGTTAACACCGTGGATTTTTCATCTTCGGAAACGGTCATTCCGAAATTTCCCATATATACATTTGTTTTCAATTACATATGAACTATCAGGAATTTTTAACAACGATCCGTACACAGCTTTCTCTGCGTATCGAGACAGGTGTCACTTTAGACATTCGTTCCTTTACCAAAAATAACGGAACACATTACGATGGTCTGGTACTTCTCCATCCGAAGAAAAACGTGTCACCTGCGATCTATCTGATGCCATACTATCATCGCTATCTGGAAGGGGTATGCCTTGAAGAAATCTGTGAAGATATTCTTCATACCTATCAGGCGCATGCCCCGGAAGAAAATTTTGACACGTCCTACTTTACCGATTTTTCCCGTGCCAGCGAGCACATCGTCATGCGTCTTGTAAGCTTTGAAAAAAATCAGGAACTGTTAAAAGAGGTTCCGTTTTTCCGCTACCAGGATCTGGCCGTAATCTTTTACTGTCTGCTCCATGCAAGTGCCGAAAACCAGGCAAATATTCTGATCCACAATCATCACTTAAACCTTTGGAAAACCGACAAAGAAACGCTTTACCGGCTTGCGAAGAAAAACACGCCACAGCTTCTTCCCCCACAGCTTACCCCGATGAGCAGTCTTCTCAAAGAAATGCAGCTCGTCGCGGAAACTCCACTCCCGGAAGCAGCCCCGCCACTGTATGTTCTGACCAATACGTACCGGACCAACGGTGCAACCGTTCTCCTCTACGATGACATCTTAAAAGAACTGTCCGATTTGTTTGAAAAGGATCTGATCATTCTGCCAAGCAGTATTCACGAAGTACTGATTCTTGCCACCGATGAAAACGACAGGCAGAATCTCGACCATTACACCGCAATGGTAAAAGAAGTGAATGCCTCACAGCTTCAGGATGAAGAAATTCTGTCCGACCATGCCTACTATTACTGCCGGCACAGCCATCTGCTGACCATGCCGCAGCCGGTCTGCACTTCATAGATTATATTTCCAGACACAAAATCCCCGCAGAAAAAATTCTGCGGGGAACATCTATTACATTTCTACCAGTTTATCATATAGCTTCTCATATGCATGTGCCGAAGCATTCCAGGAAAAATTGCGATCCATCGCACGATAGATCAGTTCTTTCCATGCGGCCTTTTGTTCATGCTCCACACGATACGCATACCGGACAATATCTGCCATTTCCTGTGCATTAAAATTCGCAAATGAAAAACCACATCCTGTATTTTCATATTCATTGTATGGTTCTACCGTATCCCGGAGTCCTCCGGTTTCACGTACGATCGGAAGTGTTCCGTAACGCATGGCAATCATCTGTGCCAGCCCGCATGGTTCAAACATGGAAGGCATCAGCAGCACATCACTTGCCGCATATATATGGTGCGAACGCTCCTCGGTAAATCCGATATGTACGCTTACCTTGTCCGGATACTTACTCTGATAATGGTGGAACATATTTTCATACTGGCTCTCTCCGGAACCAAGAACCACCAGCTGTATATCCATTTCGGTTAAAAGTTCATCCAATACGCAGCCAATCAGGTCAAATCCTTTCTGGCTGGTCATACGCGATACGATTCCGATCAGGAAAGCATCCTCCCTGACTGGAAGCCCAAGTTCTTTCTGTAATGCAACTTTGTTTTCTTTTTTCCCACTCACTGCATCTTTTTTCGAATAATTTACCGAAATATAAGGATCTGTCTGTGGATTATATTCTTCATAATCAATTCCGTTTAAAATACCATAAAGGCGATCCTTTCGGGCAGTCATCAGGCCACTTAAGCCCTCTCCCCCTTCTACGGTCGTAATCTCATTTGCATACGTCGGGCTGACGGTAGTAATATAATCTGCATATACCACGCCACCCTTTAAGTAGTTTGCTTCGCCATAAGATTCCAGTTCATATGCATTGAAAATGTGTGCCGGGAGTCCTGTAATATCCATAATCTCCTGAATTCGCCAGCGTCCCTGAAACTGCAGGTTATGAATCGTAAACACGGTTTTGATTCCCGCATAAAAATTATCATCTCCAAATACCGTATGCAGAAACACTGGAATAAGTCCTGTCTGCCAGTCATTGCAATGGATAATGTCCGGAGCAAAATCAATATACGGCAGACTAGCAAGTACTGCCCTGGAAAAATATGCAAACTTTTCCACATCTTTATAGATATTGTTGTATGGAGATTCTCCTGCAAAATAAAATTCATTGTCCACAAAATAAAAGTGAACTCCATGATATTCCGACTCGAAAATTCCAACATACTGCCTGCGCCAGTTCAGATTTACATAAAAATGGCACAAAAATTTTAAATTTGGAAGAAATGAGCGATCCATGCAGGCGTATTTCGGAATAACTACCCGCACATCATACTCTTTTTTGTCAAAATATTTCGGAAGTGACCCAACAACATCGGCAAGACCTCCGGTTTTCACGTATGGAACTGCCTCTGATGAAACAAACAGAATCTTCTTCATACATAACACTCCTTTACTTACTCTTCATCTGTAATCGTATTTTGTCCGTAATAAGAGCGATAAATTCCGAGTTGGTCGGTTTTCCTTTTCCATTGCTGATCGTATATCCGAACAGATCATCCAGCGTATCCATCTTGCCACGGCTCCACGCTACTTCAATTGCATGACGGATGGCACGCTCGACACGGCTTGGTGTCGTATCAAATTTCTTTGCGATCCCCGGATATAAAATTTTCGTAATAGAATTTAACATGTCCATATTCGTCACAGACATGATGATTGCCTCCCGCAAATACTGGTATCCCTTGATATGTGCCGGAACACCAACCTCATGAATTATCTCTGTGACATCCTCTTCCAGTGTCTGTAACGAGTACTTTTCCGGTTTCTTTTCCATCTCAACCGGTCTGCCAATTTCTTTTCGTACTTTGTTTTTTCGACGGTTGAGTGTCTTGATCCGGTTCAAAACAATATTCCGGTCAAACGGCTTCATAATGTAATAATCCGCTCCCCGCTCAAACGCGTCTTCGGTAATCTTTTCATTGCTGATCCCACTGATCATCAGAAATGTTGGCCGGTTCTTTAGTGTATGATCTGCCCTGATCCTGTCAAGGACTGCCAGACCGTCCAGTTTCGGCATAATAATATCCAATAATACAACATCCGGTTCTTTTTCCTTGATCAGATGGCAGGCTTCTTCTCCATCCTTCGCCATCCCGATCAGGTGCAGTTCATCATCACTGGTTACCATTTCTTCCAATAAGTCACGCATAACCTCGTTATCATCTGCAATTGCGACATTTAGTTTTCCCATGTAGGCCTCCTAGAATGTCAAATTCAGTCAAAAATAAGCATACCAGAAAGCACTGTCCGATTTTGTCAAAATTTGTCGATAAATACAGTTAAACTATAGCACAACTGCCAATTTATTTCAATGTCTTATGCATTCTCTTCGAACTGGGAATTATACAAATCTGCATAAAATCCCTTTTGTACCAGAAGCTGTTCGTGTGTCCCCTGCTCTATGATATCGCCATCTTTCATCACCAGAATCAGATCCGCATTTCTTATCGTAGAGAGTCGATGCGCAATGATAAAGCTGGTCCGTCCACGCATCAGATTATCCAATGCCTTCTGAATCCGCACTTCGGTACGGGTATCTACCGAAGAGGTTGCCTCATCCAGAATCAGAATCGGGTTATCCGCAAGGATAGCACGTGCAATTGTAAGAAGCTGTTTCTGTCCCTGGGAAACATTACTTGCATCCTCGTTTAACTCCATCTGGTAGCCACCCGGAAGTGTCTGGATAAAATGGTGGGCATGTGCGGCTTTTGCCGCCTCAATCACTTCCTCATCCGTGGCATCTAAACGGCCATACCGGATGTTTTCCATGATAGATCCCTTAAACAGCCAGGTATCCTGCAATACCATACCAAATGCATCCCGAAGCTCCTGACGGTTAAAGTCGCGGATATCATGCCCATCCACCTGAATGGCTCCGCCTGTCACATCATAGAAACGCATAAGCAGTTTGACCATTGTGGTTTTTCCTGCTCCCGTTGGTCCAACAATTGCAATTTTCTGTCCAGGTGTTACATGAGCGGAAAAATCCCTGATAATGATCTGGTCCGGATTGTATCCGAAACTTACATGGGAAAAATCCACGTAACCATCCACATGGTCGAGATGCACAGCATGTTCAACCGTCAGTTCTTCTTCCTCTTCGTCCAGAAATTCAAATACGCGCTCGGAGGCTGCAGCCATCGACTGCAGCATATTTGCCACCTGCGCAATCTGCTGGATCGGCTGAGTAAAATTCCGGACATACTGAATAAATGCCTGAATTTCACCAACCCCGATGGTTCCGCGGATTGCCAGAAGTCCTCCGGAAATTGCCACTCCGACATAACCGAGGTTTCCGACAAACTGCATGATCGGCTGCATCAGTCCGGATAAAAACTGGGACTTCCATGCCGATTGAAACAGAATCTGATTGGTATCTTCAAATTTTTTGATGGTGCTCTCCTGCTTATTATATGCCTGCACCACCAGATGTCCGCCATAGACCTCTTCCACCTGTCCGTTGATATGTCCCAGATATTCCTGCTGTTGGCGGAAATATTTCTGCGAATGTTTGATAATAAACGAAATCAAGATGGCAGATACCGGAAGAATCACAAGTGAAATCAATGTCATAATTCCGGAAATTGAAATCATCATCACAAGTGTTCCGACCAGTGTTGCCACACTCGTAATGATCTGCGTCACACTCTGATTTAAACTCTGTCCAAGTGTATCCACATCATTTGTGATGCGGGATAGCACCTCTCCGTACGTGCGGCTCTCGAAATATTTCATTGGCATGCGGTTGATTTTCTCTGAAATTTCCTTACGCATGCGGTAACAGGTTTTCTGCGTGATTCCTGTCATGATCATTCCCTGTATAAAACTGAATACTGCAGAACAGATATACAGGCCAAGTGTAAACAATAACACTTTGGCAATATAGGTAAAATCAATAGATCCGGTTCCCGCGATCTTTTTTCCGAGACCTTCCACCAATGCATTCGTTGCACGTGCCATAACCTTTGGTCCGGCAACGGAAAAGACGGTAGACACCGCTGCAAAAATCATAACGGCAACAATCGCATACCAGTATCTTCCGAGATAACGAACCAGTTTTCCGATAGAGTTTTTGAAATCTTTTGACTTTTCTCCCGGCATCATTCCTCTGCCCGGACCGCCCATCGGACCGCGAGGTCTTTTTGTACGTTGTTCTGCCATCTTATTTCACCTCCTCGGAAAGTCCCAGTTCTTTGGCAGACAGCTGACTTCTGGCAATCTGCTCGTAAACTTCGCAATTGTGCAGTAATTCCTCATGCGTGCCTTTTCCGACAATCTTTCCATCGTCGAGTACCAGTATCTGGTCCGCATGCAGAATCGTACTGATTCGCTGTGCGACAATGATCACGGTCGTATGTTCCGTCTTTGTCTCAAGCGCTCTGCGGAGTGCCGCATCGGTCTTCATATCCAGAGCGGAAAAACTGTCATCAAACACATAAATCTTTGGATTCTTTGCGATCGCTCTGGCAATGGCAAGCCGCTGCTTCTGTCCGCCGGAAACATTGCTTCCGCCCTGTGCAATCGCACTCTCATACCCATCCTGTTTGCTGTCAATAAACTCTATTGCCTGCGCAATCTCCGCTGCTTCCCGGATCTGCTCATCTGACGCATCCTCTGCCCCGAAGCGCAGATTGCTTGCAATTGTACCGGAGAAAAGAATTCCCTTCTGTGGTACAAATCCGATATGTTCCCGCAGATCCTGCAATGTATACTTGCGGATATCCGTTCCGTCAAGCGTGATCTCTCCGCCTGTCACATCATAAAAACGCGGAAGCAGGTTGACCAGCGTAGATTTACCACATCCGGTACTTCCGATAATTGCAGTGGTCTTTCCCGGCTCTGCAACAAAATCAATGTCCGAAAGCACATCTTCCGTGGCTCCCGGATACCGGAAATTTACATGATGAAAGGCAATCACACCCTCACACTGTTCCATGGCAGCCGGCTCTTTCGGATCTGTAATCGTACTTTTTGTGCGTACAACCTCATCTATACGCTCTGCAGCCACACCGGCTCTCGGCATCATGATAGACATCATGGTCAGCATCAGAAATGCCATAACGATCATCATTGTGTAAGTAATAAATGCCGTCATGGAACCAACCTGCATATATCCGCCATCAATCCGCTTTGCGGCAACCCACACAATCAGAAGCGTAATGCAGTACATGATCATCATCATTCCCGGCATCATAAATGTCATAACACGGTTGGTAAACAACTGCGTCCTTGTCAGATTGCGGTTGGCCTCATCAAACCGCTCTTCTTCCCGTTTTTCCCGTCCAAATGCACGAATGACATTTAATCCTGTCAGAATCTCTCTCGAAACCAGATTCAGCCGGTCCACGAGATTCTGCATAATCTTAAACTTTGGCATGGCAAGGGAGGTAAGAAGCATTACAAACCCAAGAATAACAAGCACCGCAAGCGCGATCGCCCATTCCATTCCTGCATGGGTCTGTGCAACCTTAATCACACCACCGATTCCAATGATCGGAGCATAAAGAATCATTCGCAGAAATACTGCAGTCACCATCTGAATCTGCTGTACATCATTGGTACTTCTCGTAATCAGGGATGCCGTTGAAAAATGATCCATCTCTGCATTGGAATACTGTACGACATTGCGGAATGTCTTATCACGCAGATCTCGTCCGATGGATGCTCCCACACGGGAAGCACAATATCCGACAACCACTGCCGCCATAACCATCAGCAGCGCAAAACCAAGCATCTTGGCTCCGGTGGTCCATAAGTAATGTTTCTGAATGGCATCTACATCCACACCTGCATTTTTATCACAGGAGATCGCATAGGTCACACCCATGGATTTCAATGTAGAAGATCCGATCGCATCAATCTGTCCGGACACCTGCTTTCGCATCTCAAGAATCTGCTGATCCGGTACCTGGCCGGCTGCCAGTGCCTGCATCAGCTGCTTCATATCTACCTGCGTCCCATCCGTTCCCATTTTCCCCGTGAGAGCCTTCTCGTCAATATCGGACTCCTTCATCTGGGACATCTGATATACCATGACGATCGGCTCCAACAGAGACTCATCCATATCGTCAAGCGTATCCTCTTCACAATTTCTCACATAGTTTCCATCTTTTTTCGGCTCCTTATAACAGGCGGCAAATGTTTTCTTTTCCCTGCTGGTCATAAAAAGCTGTGCTGACACAAAATCTTCCTGTGTCATTTCTTCCGGAAGAATATGCTCCACTCCGCTGCTCATGATTCCGACATCGATAATATCTGATGTATACTGTGGCAGGGACAGATCACAAAATGCCTGCATCACAAGAAAAGCCACAATAACCAGAATCCATTTCCAGTATGGGAGCATGTTTTTAAATATTTTTCCCATGATTTAACTCCTTTTCATATGCATAGCTTTTATACTATCACGAACTGATTTCCAGAACAATTCCTATTATATAAAACTTTTCTTAAATTAAAATGAAATGTGTGGTGCAACCATGGGCACCACACATTTCATTTTCTGATTTTATACTGCTGGAATTATATAACCGGCCTTCTTCATTTCTTTTGTAAAATCATCGACAGACATTCCTGCTTTTTCTGCACCTGTTTCCACGGGGATAATCCCATCCTGCACCAGGGATGCATATGCACGAATCTGTCCTTCGCGCTGACCTTCTCGCTGACCTTCGATTCTGCCCTCTCTCTGGCCTTCCATACGTTCCTCATTCAATTCATCTGCCATCAAAACACGTAATGCCTCACACATGATCCTTTCACTTCCTTTCCATTCCCGTACTTTCTCCATGTTACTGTTTACAATGACCTGCAGCACGATATCTGCAAGATTCTTCTCCCTTCCCTCAAAGGTACTCACCTGCAATAAATACTGACGCATCAACGATTCCTCCAGATGATTCGTCAATGCTTTTAGCTGTACATGCATATCCGTGTCCAGTTCCGATGATGCAATGATCTGCACCGGGAACATCACGCCACTGACATAGTAGATTCCTGCTGCTTCTTTTTTATATCCATACCCGGATTTTTCCAGTTCATGCATCAGCTTCACCGGCTTGCGGTCTCGAATCAGTGTAATGGTAATCTCCTCTGCCGGAATCTCATCCACATGATTTGGTAATACTTTATACAGGCACGCATACGCAACCGCCTTGTAAAAAGTATCAATGTTCAGCTCATCCATCGGGGATTTATATTCAAAAATGTTGTGTTTCCGGAAGATCTTCCCGATTTCATTTTTTATTTTGCAGTCCCTCTTTACTTTTACAACCGTACAGTCAATCTGCAAAGGTTTTTCCGTAAGCTGGAACTCATCGGTAAATTCCAGATTTTCTGCATCCTCCAGCAGTTCCAGGCGCAAGGCCGAACAGAATGCCGGATGCCACTGCAGCTTTTGGGACTTTTTCTGATTCTTCTCCTGTTGATTTTTCGTCTGTTCTTTTTTCAACTGTTCTCCTTTTATTATATGTAACTTTCACGCTTTTTTCAACGCACAAAAATTGCAGACTGTTAAATATATGTAAAATTCACATAGTTCATTTATACAACGAAACAAATAGGATTTTCGGCAGAAACTGCCTCTGAAAAAAGATATGTTTACTATATCATATGTGTATGCTCGTTGCAAGAAAAACAGTTCAGAGCAAATAAAATAAAATTTCCTGTTTGCATACTCTCCAAAAAGAGGTATTATATAGAAAAACACAGGAGGTATTCAAATGAAAGCACATAAATATTGGTCCCTTGGTGCATTGGCAACCATGATCGGAACTATCTATACCGGCTATAAAAATATGAAATCAGCTCACAAATATTTTGCCTGCAGTTCTCTTCTCTGCATGATTATGGCTATCTACTCTGGTCATAAAATGCTTTCTGCAAAATCCAGGAAAAAGAAAGACTCTGTTTCTCAAGAATCCGCAGAATAATTGAAATTATAGATGTTTTTACCCATACATACTACATGGCTTTACAAAATGATTTTATACCGCAGGGATTACATAACCAGCCTGTTTCATTTCTTTTGTAAAGTCATCGACAGACATTCCTGCTTTTTCTGCACCAACTTCCACTGTAATGATTCCATCCTTTACCAAAGTTGCATATGCACGAATCTGGCCTTCACGCTGACCTTCCACGCGTTCTTCATTCAATTCATCTGCCATTAAAACACGTAATGCCTCACACATTGTCTGTTCACTTCCTTTCCATTTTTGCACTTTCTCCATGTTACTGTTTACAATAACCTGAAGCACAACATCCGCAAGATTCTTTTCCCTCTCTGTAAAAACGCTAACTTCCTGCAGATACTTCCACATCAGCGGTTCATCCAAATTGTCAGTCAGTGCCTTGAGCTGTACATGCAAATCCATATCCAGTTCCGATGATGCAATGATCTGCACCGGGAACATCACACCACTGACATAATAGATTCCGGCTGTTTCTTTCCTGCATTCATACCCATCACTACTTAACTTCTGAAGAAGCTTCACTGGCTTGCGGTCTCGAATCAGTGTAATGGTAATCTCCTCTGCCTGAATCTCATCCACATGATTTGGTAATACTTTATACAGGCATGCATACGCAACCGCCTTGTAAAAAGTATCAATATTCAGTTCATCCATCGGAGATTTATACTCAAAAATATTATATTTTCGAAAGATCTTCCCGATTTCATTTTTTATTCTGCAGTTTTTCTTTACTTTAACAACCGTGCAGTCAATCTGCAGGGGTTTCTCGGTCAGCTGAAACTCATCGGTAAATTCCAGATTTGCCGCATCCTCTAGCAGCTCCAGACGCAATGCCGAACAGAATGCCGGATGCCACTGCAGCTTTTGGGACTTTTTCTGATTCTCCTGTTGATTCTTCTCCTGTTGATTTTTCGTTTGTTCTTTTTCCAAATGTTCTCCTTATATTATATGTGGTTTTTGCTTTTATTTCAACGCATAAAAATTGCAGACTGTTAAACCCTGACCGTCAAACTCAGACCGTCAAAACCTGACTGTCAAAACCCGACCGTCAAAGGCACATTAAAGTTCACATCTTTCACTTATACAACAAAACAAATGGAATTTCTGGCAGGAACTGCCACTGAAAAAAGATATGTTTACTATACCATATGTTTATGACCGCTGCAAGAAAAAACATCCCGGGCTGAAAAAACCAAAAGCCATGCAATGGAAAAATCCAATACTGCATGGCTTTACAAAATTAATTTTATACCGCAGGGATTACATAACCTGCCTGCTTCATTTCCTTTGTGAAATCTCCGACAGACATTCCTGCTTTTTCTGCACCCGTTTCCACGGTGATGATCCCATCCTGCACCAGGGATGCATATGCACGAATCTGGCCTTCTCGCTGGCCTTCGATTCTGCCCTCACGCTGACCTTCGATTCTTCCTTCTCGCTGGCCTTCAATTCTGCCCTCTCGCTGCCCTTCAATTCTGCCCTCTCGCTGCCCTTCCATACGTTCCTCATTCAATTCATCTGCCATCAAAACACGTAATGCCTCAC
>ENA-UALE01000360-UALE01000360.1-human-gut-metagenome-genome-assembly--contig:-NODE-360-length-15445-cov-10.288044_pt1 | contig 15445 bp, 16 predicted proteins | sample MGYA00243697_ERZ654462 | MGnify/ENA primary metagenome ERZ654462 (study PRJEB26926, sample SAMN06164625) | human gut metagenome | biome: ENVO:00009003; feature: ENVO:2100002; material: ENVO:00002003... | reverse complement strand
CGGCAGCGTCAGATGTGTATAAGAGACAGGGTTATTTATACATTATACTCATGTAAATAATTTATATTACGCAATAGTTGAAATTATTGATTCTATAATGTTACCGGAAGAAATTGATGAAATGGGATTTAATTATTTTTCTATAAAGAATACATTTTATGAAATGCTTCATGGAAAAGAGAAAGAACTGCAAAATATAATGTTTCGATATGAATTTCCTAATATAAAGAAAGATAAAATATCTGGATTTATTTCAGAATTACTGCAATTATTCCCGCTGAGATGTGAGCAAACATTGGAAGAAAAGTTTATTACAGGAATGATAAAACGTGCAGAACAAAGCGATGAATTAGTATTTCTTGAAGGAAATACAGACTATGTAATGCAAGAAAGTTTTGAGATATTTTATTATGACGGTCCAAGAAAATATTTTAATGCAATGCACATATATGATATAGAGACAGAGATTCAAGCAACTGAAAAAGATTCTGTGCCAACATATCTTGGGGAGCAGTTAAATAATATGGAGTATGTTGATTCAAAGTCGAATGTGTTAATTCAAGTTTCGGATGTAATAGCAGGTATATGGGGGAAGCTGATGATTTATATTAACAATAAGGACAATAATGCAATTAGAAAAGATGTTGAAAATTTGAATAAGACGCAGATTGAAAATATTAATATGTTAAGGTATTTAAGAGAAAAATCTGATATGTATAATAAAGGTTTTTTAATGTCGGTAACAGCACTATCTGTTATTGACAGGATAAATTTCTTATTTGATTTATGTAAAGTGAGAGCAGAAAAACTAAGTTGAAAAAAGGATTACAAAATATTTGAAAAAGTATCGGAGGCGTATTATGAAAAAAAATACTTTAGAAAATATGTGCGTTTATTATAAAGATGCAGAAGGTCTTAGATTTGAGAAACAGGAACATATAATTCCAGCTTTTTTGGGTGGCAAGAAAATGTTAGATCAGGGAGTAGTATCAGATCAGGCAAATGAATTATTTTCGGGAATTGAAAAACATGCAGCTATGGAGTCTTTTATAAATATTGACAGAATGTTTTTAGGACCAGGAAAAAGAGGGAGCAGAAATCCCAAAAAAGCAGGAAGTGCAAAGATAAGTGTAATGTGTTCTCAAAATGGAAGAGCATCATTAGGATATATATTAATGGGAAAGCCCAAACAAATTATGCAATGTATTTTGGAAACAGATATAAATAGCGATAGTAATAAAGTAACAATGGTTGTCGATGGAGATCAAAAGAATAATGTAGGCAGATCTGCAAGCCAATTTTGGGAAGATTTAAAGAAGATAGATATAAAAAAGACGATTTGTATTTTAGATTCAAGAATACCAGAGAATCAAAAAATTCTGGGCAATCATAAGGGAAAATGGTTTTTAGCTTATAACTCTGTGTTAGAAGAAGATATTATTAAACAAGAAGTAAATAAATTCGTGGATAAAATTAAGGATAAGGAATTGAATATTGATCAATCACAAGGATATAAAGTTATAAAAGAAAATCCCAAATTTGAAATTAACTATGCAATGGATATGAATAAATTTTTTCGCTTTTGTGCAAAGGTTGCGTTCAATGTATCGACATATTTAAATGGAAAAGAATTTATGCTTAATGAGTGCTTTGATGGCATACGAGAAGCAATTATATCTGGTAAAAATATAAATGATTATGTAAGTTTGTGTCCAGAAAATCCCCTGGCAAAAACATTTGACTCTTTGTATTATAAAGAAAAATATGGTGAGTATCTTCATTCTGTAATTTGTTTGAAACAAGAAAATGGATATTATGCAGTAGTCAGTTTCTATGGATTTATTACAGGTGTACTGGTTAAATTGACAGACAATTTGAATGTACGTCCGGTAACTGTAATGAATGGTTTTTTCTGTGATTGGGAGAATGGAAAAGAATATGATATGATAAATTTTATACTAGGATTAGACAGTAATGAAGGGGAATGTCACAAGACACTCTGTTGTAAAGAGAAAAGGAAAATATAGATGGAGAAAAAGATTATTTTAGAGAAAAAAATGAAGAGAGAAAAATATAATTTTATAAAAAATTTGATTCTATTTGATTACCAAAAAACACTATTAAAACTCACAATGATTTTATTTATTGGTGTAATTTGGGTTATTCGTGGATCAACAGCTCCTCTTATAGTAGATAATTCAATTTTTCGTAATTTATTTTTTTCAGATCCAACTGGAGATAAAACTACTTATAATATAGGAATAAGCCTTATTGCTGCGTACATATTTTATCTGGTTCAAGTACATCTACCGGAGAAGAAAAGAGTTAAAAGAAATTTGTCAGTATTTTCGTTTGCTCATAGACATGAAATTTATATAATTAATCAATATATAGTGGCGTGGCAACAATTTTTTAAAGATGAAGGAGTATGCCAGTTCCATGAATTTGAATATACCCTTAATAATAACCAGAGAGGGACGGTAAATAAGGAATTCTATTTGGAAACAATAGATGAATTATCAAATTGTTTTGAGCAGATCATCAGTTCACAGGCATTTTTAGATAGTGATGTTGCATACAAGGAATTTATTATTAGGGCAAAATATACCATAGACGGTTGTTTAAAATATATGAATGATCAGTTTCCTACATGGAGTGAAGAAATTTTGTTGGCTAATGATTACAAAGAAGTTTTGGCAATGATAACTCAAAATTTAAAACCAATACAAAATAGGTTGAGTAGAATTGAAAAATATTATTTAAAGGTAATTGAAATTGTTCCATACCATGGAAAAAGTGAAACTCAGAAATTAGCGGAAAAGATATAGAGAAGCAGGATATTAGACAGAAAATGATAATTCTTAAAAGAAAACGTAGAAGGCTCTGTTAATGCAGGGTCTTTTTAATTTTAGCTAAATAATTGATTATTTGTCAGAGTCTTGATTTCCTCCAAAGTAAGGTCGGTAAAATATGCTATCTCATCATAAGTAAATTTTTCGGAAGAAAGCATACGTTGTGCAATTTTGATACGCTCTGTTTTTTTCATCTTTTCAATTTCATCACACAATTTAAAAATCCCCCTTTGTTTGATATTATATGCTTATTAGAGAAAATAGCAAGATGCCGATATTGTTTAGTGCAAAAGTTTCTCTTCATTTGCCCAATAAAAATTCTTATTAAAGATAGTAAGCCTTGCAGCCAGGAGAGTGGTAAGATATAATCAATATATATTTAAATGAAGAAGGTGACGCTGTGAAGGTCGATTTTATAGAATTAACGAATTTTAGAGGTATTCAAAAACAAAGAATTAGGTTTAAAAATAAGAATTTTGTTGCGTTGATTGGTGATAATGGTAGCGGAAAGACAACGATCCTGGAAGGAATCACAAAAGGATTTGTACCGGTATTGAGAACAATTAATGCAGAAGCAATGAAAGAATGTGATCTGGCAAATAAGGATATAAGAAATGGAGCCAATGGTACAACAGTTACACTAGGGATAACATTGGATGGTGAAAAATATGTCTGGACAAATAGACGTAGACTTTCATCACAGCAGCCATTTGAAAATAATGGAGATGTAAAAGTTGAAGATGTCAAGTCTTTAAAAGAATTAAAGGCAAAATATTCGCAATGTGTTGAAGAGAGAAAGTTGCCGTTAATTCTTTACTATGGGACAGATAGGATTATACGAGAAGTGCCGCAGAGAGGCCATATAAAAAACTTTCAGGTAACAGATGCACTCAGAAATTGCTTTGACAATGTCAACTATTTTAGAGACTTTTATGATTGGTTCAAGACAGAAGAAGATATTGAACTTCGGGGACTCCGAGAGAATTCAGGATATAAAAATCCTAAATTAAATTGTGTCAGAACAGCTCTGGAAAGAATGATAAAGGGCTATTCCAATTTAAGAATCGAGTTGGCACCGGCCAGAATGGTGATGACGAATGCAGATGGGGTAGATCTTCAGATTGATCAGTTAAGCGGAGGGTATAAAGCAGTCTTATCAGTTATTGCAGATATTGCAAAAAGATTGTCCATGGCGAATCCGGATTCTCAAAATCCATTAGAGGAAGATGCTGTTATTTTAATAGATGAACTAGATTTGCATTTACACCCAAAGTGGCAGAAAGAAATAGTTGATGATTTAAAAAGAACATTTCCTAATTGCCAGTTTATTGTATCAACGCATTCACCATTTGTTATTCAGTCATTAAATGCAGAAGAGTTATTTGATATTAAAACAATGCAGTACGCAGAAGAAGAAGGTAGCTATAAAGGTTGGAGCATAGAGGCTATCCAGGAACACAAGATGGGTGTAGAGCCTAAAACAGCCATTTTTAATCAGTACCTGGAAGAATTTTCGTCTGCTATGGATGATGAGAATTATGAAAAAGCAAAAACACTTTATAAAGAATTAAAAGAAATGGTGAGTCCGGGCAGCCGTGAAAGCAAGATTTTAAAATTGGATATGGAGATGATTGAAGCAGATGATAAAGCTTGAACGAGGAAAAAGACCAGATGAACTCACAGATGAAGTCTGTGAAGAATTAAAAAGGCTGTATGCAGAGGATAATGATAAGGCTGTTTGGAATTCACCGGAGATTAAAAAACCATTAAAAGAAGCTATGCTTGAGATGAGTCATAAAAAATGTTCCTACTGTGAGTGCAGGCTGGAGATAGAATCAAAAGATGCAACGATTGATCATTTCTTACCGAAGTCCAAACATCCAGATAAAGTTGTAGAATGGGAAAATCTTTTTCCTTCTTGTTTGCGATGTAATAGAAAGAAAAATAATCGTGAAGAGATTATTGTCAATCCATGTGAGAATGAGCCAAGAGAATATCTTGGAATAAGGAATGCTAATCGGTTTAGATTTAAAGCGATTGATTCTGAAGGAATTGGAGAAAACACGATTGATGTGATCGGACTCAATGATATTGAAAGGGTAATGATTCCGAGAATGGAGGAATGGGAATCATTAGAGGAACGACTAATAGAAATAGAGAATGATTTGAAAGAAGATGGATTTAAACAGAAGTATAAAAACAGATTACGAAAAATAATGGAAGAATGTTTGCCAGATATGTCTTATTCAGCGACAAAAGCAACGAATCTTTTGAATGATGATACTTATAGTGGAATAAAAAATATTCTTATAGAATCAGATCAATGGACAGATGATTTAAAAGAATTGGAGAAAGACATAGAACATATAGCATTGAAATTGGTATAATAAGACTCCCCATGACACATTGTATCGACGGTGTGCGTGGGGAGTCATTTTTATGTACTCAGATTTTTTAGTTCATGAATGGACAAGCCAGTAAAATAAGCGATTTCTTCAAGGGTTAGTTTTCCGGAAGAGAGCATATGCATTGCAATTTTTACAGCTGTTTCCTGTGAACTTTCCAACAGCATCTTTTCTATTTCTTCACACATGGAAAAGCTCCTTTTTCTGATTATTCAGCAGATTCTTCCGAAACAGGATCTTTCTTTTTTCTGGATTTACCAGAAATCATTTTATGACCAGAGTAGATAGCCATAATCATACAGAGAAGAGAGCTGCAAGCAAAATATTTGTGAGCCGTTTTCATGTTTTTATAGCCGGTATAAAAGGTTCCAATCATGGCTGCCAATGCACCAAGTGACCAATATTTATGTGCTTTCATTTGAATATACCTCCTGCGTTTTTTATATAATACCTTTTTTTGGAAAGCATGAAAACAGGAAAACAGGAAATTTATAAATTCTGCTCTTTCTTGATCTGCTGTTCCTGCTCATGACTTTTCCCAAGGATCATATCAATATTGGCAGACACGGTACGAAGCTCCCGTTCATAATCCCGGTGGTTAGAAAAATCTTCCCGTTGCATATCTCGCAATTCAATAAGCTGGGTTTTTTCAGCATAGAGGGCTGTCATGGAAGGCAGCTTATTTCCATCAGATTTTTCTTTCAGTGTCCGGAGAGCTGTATCGTAAAGGGAAAGCTCTGCCCTGTGTTCTTCGTAGAATTTATCCTTATTGCGGCTCTTACGGTAGTCGGCATATACGTTTTTGTATGCAAGGTACTGTCCGGTAAAATGTATTTGCTCATTCACATCTTTAAGTTGTTGCTCTGTATCCTTTAAAGATTTTCTGGCGGCACTGGTCTGATCGGATGCCTGGTCAAGTGCAGTATGGAAATCTTCAAGAGAGTCATAACCGTGTTCCTGGATGTAGGCAACAGTCTGAGCCATCTGCTTTAAATTAGAGAGTTTGACCTTTTGGGCATAGGCTTCACTCTGCTGTGCTTTGATACAGGTCTGCAAATCTATCACAAGTCGGAGATCTGATTTTATGAAAATGAACGGTACAGGAATGTCGAAAGTATCAGGAGCAAGCGTTGTCTGACAATCTTTTGTAGCATTTGGAACTTGCGGTTCTTTAATTTCCATTTTCCTATCAGAGAGTGATTTTGCATTTTCCTTAAATGTTTGTAATAGAAAATCTTCTTCATATCGTGTTCCGAGATTTCGTCCAGTGATATATTTTTTTCTGCCTGGATGAAGATAGCTGTACCGGCTTCTGCTGATTTTGAAGATGATATGATATTTTTTATCAAGGATTTTAGCAAACTCTTCTGGTGATCTGGCGGTACTTGCAGCATCGTCGATAGCATCCCGAAGAAACTGTTTCTCTGTCTGATAGCGAGTCTCTTTTGGTGTGATACCATCTTCAAGCATTTTCTGGTTGAGCTTATCAAGTTTTTCCTGTCCACGACGTTGTGCCCAGTATTCTTTTTCTGTGATTTTCCTTTCAGCAGGAGAGAGCAGATCAACTTGATGCAGGCCCTCTTTCTGGCACATGTCCATAACATCTTGTTTTAAGTGAGCAAGGTAGGCTGTGCTTAGGTGGTGTTTATATCCGGCTTTTGATTCACAGTCAAATTCCATATAGGGTTCTTGGGGTACGTCATATTTCCGAAGGCTGTTGATTACAATATGTACATGGATATTGCCACTTTCGTTGTGACCATCTGTATGTGTGCAGACTAAAGCCTGATGACCGGGAAAGTTCTTCTTTGCAAAAGTTAGTCCCAGCTGCTGTGCCCGTTCACCAGTCAGTCCACATTCCTCTTTGTCTTTTGGGTCAAAGCTGATAATGTAATGATGAGACTTTATCTCATTGAAATTTTTATTTTTATGGTAATAGCTGTTTAGTTCCTGACATTCAGATGCAAAGGTAAACGGCTCACAGTTCAGGCTATCCAGGTAATATTCATCTCGTAATATCATATGTCCCTCATCATCGAGGAGTGGCTTTTGGGTGTATTCATTATGCTGAAAGATGAGATACCGTTCGGATTCTCCATAGTCAGCATTTTTGCTTGCGATATGTTTAATCACTGCCACGGAAATCACCTGCCATTCTCATCACTTCATATTTCATTTCATAAATATCCCGGAGAGATTTTTTTATCTCTTTTCTCATTTCTGAGGAGATAATTCCACCTTGATTAAAATATCGGGCAATCTGATTGAGGTTGCTTCCTATCTTACCCAATTCACCAATCAGTCTTTTTATTTCTGGAACATCTGCAGTGATTTCATATTTGATAATAACATTCTGACTGTTCAAGGCATTTCGGATAAAATCAGAAACAGTCATGTTTGTTGCAGTGGCTCTTTCCAGAAGAATCTCATATTCCGTTTCATTCATACGCAGGTGAACATCTTTAGTTTTGGTAAGTGCTTTATCTTTTTTTGGTCTTGTCATTCAATGCTCCTTTCTGCATAAAGGTTCCGCATAGGAAAGAGAAAATTTTACAGCTTGCTGTGAAAACAAGTGATGAAGAATCATCACGTTGTGACCATGACAATGGGAACCAATACGCATATCTTTGATTGCGGTCGAGGGTATGGGGAAACGAAATCCCCATCAAGTTGCAAGTGGCCAGTAACCCCGGAAGGGGTTATTGTGCTACATTGCGAAACTTGCTCTAAGAGAGAATCCCTTCCCATAATCATGCGTGGGAGACATCAAAAAGACAGGTAAGAATGTAAAAAAATAAAAAAAGTGAAAATTCATCTGACATTTTGCCCTCTGCCAGCTGTGATTAGTAGAAAAAGAGAAATCACAGGAGGTAGCCAGATGAAAAATATAGAAATGCCTGCACTGGAAGAATTGCAGGAAATGGCAGCAGTGGACATCCGTACCGTAGATAAAAGTACATTAGTAGAGCTGGATGATGTGGAGATTCATGAAGAATTACCGCAGGCAGAAAGGATTGCAGATTATATCAAGCAGATTAAAAATCCGTATTGCTATAAATCACATGGGGTAGTTGTGAAGATCAGCTTTGCAGGAAAATGCTCTCTGGAAGAAAGCCTGAGCAGATGTATCTCCATGTAAAAGAAAAATCGTCCAGAAAAAATAATCGAAAAAAGAAAGAAAAAGGTATGGTAGTAATCCAGAAGTTATGTTAATATGGATGTGGGTCAAAATTTAAAAGCATTCAAGGAGCCGTGAATTTCTTGGTTTACACCGCCACAGAGCGAGTAAAGTAGGAGGTTGATGGCTTTATGTATTTCAATCAAAAGTCTATTTTAGCAGCGGATTATCTCCGGTTATCCAGAGAGGATGGAGACAAACTGGAGAGTGACAGCATCCGCAATCAAAGAAGTCTCATTAACGATTTTGTAAAACAGCACAAAGAGATCCAGCTGGTCGAGGAATATATCGACGATGGATACAGTGGAACGAACTTTGACCGTCCGGCATTCCAAAGGATGCTTGAGGATGTGAAAAGGAAGAAGATCAACTGTATCATCGTAAAAGATTTATCCAGATTGGGAAGAAACTACATTGAAACAGGAAGGTATCTGGAAAAGATCTTTCCATTTATGGGTGTACGGTTCATCGCAATCACAGACCATTATGACAGTGCTACAGGATCGGATGATGCAGATCAGATCATTGTTCCGTTTAAGAATCTTATCAATGATGCTTATTGCAGGGACATCTCGATTAAAATCCGAAGTCAGTTAGATGTAAAAAGGAAAAACGGGCAGTTTATTGGCAGCTTTGCAGCCTATGGATACTTAAAAGATCCAGAAGATAAGAACCATCTTATTGTTGATGAATATGCGGCAGATATTGTACGGCTTATTTTCAATCTAAAAATAGATGGGTACAGTTCACAAAGAATAGCAGCCTGGTTAAATGAAATGGGAGTTTTGCCGCCATTGGAATATAAGAGAAGCCGGGGGATGAATTATAACAGCGGATTCCGTTCCGGTTCTGATCCCAAATGGGCAGTCACTTCCATCAACCGTATTTTGCAGAATGAACTTTACATAGGAACAATGGTTCAGGGCAAAAACCGAAAGATCAATTATAAGGTGAAGAAAAGTTCTCCTATCGCAAGAGAAAACTGGATCCGTGTAGAAAATACACATGAAGCAATCATTCCAGAAGAGAGTTTTCAATATGTGCAAAGTCTGTTGAAAATAGATACCCGGATCGCTCCGAAGAGGAAATCCGTTTACTTGTTTTCTGGATTTGTACGTTGTGGGGACTGTGGTGAGAACATGGTCAAGAGAAGCACAACGAAGAAAGGAAAAAAATACTGTTATTATCATTGCTCCACTTATAAGAACAAAGAGGGATGCAGCTCCCATCTGATCAGTGAAAAAATGATTTATGAAGTTGTCCTGGATTCTGTAAAAAAGCAGATCGCATTATTGACCGAAGAAGAAAAGATCATCAAGAAAAATGGAATGGATACTTACAAGAAAGTGGAGAGCCGGTCTTTAGAACAGCAGTTAATGGCACTTTATGAGGAAGTGGAAAGATATAAAGACTTAAAGGCGAGACTGTATCAGGATATGGTAGATGGTATTGTCAGCAGAGAAGAGTACCATGAATATAATCAGAGATTCACAGAGAAGATGCAGAAAGCAGAAAAGGCAAAACAGGAAACGGAAGAGAAGAAAGAAAAGTTATCTGCGGAAGAAAAACGGATGCATCCATGGATAGAGGATTTCAAAAAATATGAAAATATCCAAAGCCTTGACCGGAAAGCGGTTGTTACATTGATAGAGCAGATCATTGTATACAGCAAGGAGCAGATTGAGATTCGGTTCAGGTATAGTGACGAGATGCAGAAAATGATAGAAGCAGTGCAGATTATACGTGAGCGGCAGGAACGGAAAGGAGAATTTGTATGAGGTGCGTAAGTTATACCAGAACGACTTCCTGTAAAGAGGACGGAAAGATTCCGGCGGATATTATAAAACAGCAGGACCAGCATATACAGGAATACTTGAAAAAACAGGGATGGACATTATCTGCAAAGTATTGTGACAGAAAAAAAGATACAGAAGAGAACACAGCTTTTGAAGAACTGACAAAAGATGGGATTGACCGTAAATTTGATATGGTAGTTGTAGACAGCATTGACAGATGCGGCAGGACAATATCCTGTGCAGATGATGTCTTAGTAAAAACATTTGTCCCGGCAGGAATACATTTTGCAGTTGTACAGGATGAATTTATCAGCATTGAAAAAACGAAAGAAGAATTATATGAATATATAAAGAAAGCAAGGTATGAAGCAGTTCAGTTAAAAGGCATGAGAGAGTATGCAGTCAGAGAACAGCTGGAGGGGCTTTATACCGTGCATGATGAAAAGTATGGCTACATTCTTTCTGATGACCGCAGAGAATTGCTTATTGATGAAGAAGCGGCAGTTGTTGTGCGGGAGATCTTTCAGATGGTATTAGATGGTATGCTGCTTACAAATATCGTGAAAATTTTAAATGGCAGTGGAATAGAATCTCCGATGGTGCATAATGCACGGGTCGGTCATAAGGTATGGCCGGCATATGAGAATAAATGGTTATTCTGCTCTGTAAAGAGAATCCTTAGATGCACAGCGTATGCTGGCTATTGGCAAAAGACGATCAACAAAAAAATCTGTACACTTCCTATAGCTCCAATTTTGGAAGAAGGCATATTTGAAAAAGTGCAGGAGATTCTCGATAAGAGAAAAAAGCCAAGGAAAGTAAGAACAGGTAAAAGGGGATTATTTGTAAAAAAGATATTTGATGCTGAGACAGGAAGAAAAATATCACAGAGAAATTTTAAAACCGGAGAAAGAGTTTTCCTTTTCGCTGGTTGGGCAAATCAGCTTCCAAAAGATGAAAGCACCTACATTTCTTTTGAAATAGTGGTTACTGAAGTAAGAAAAGCAATACAAAGAGAAATGGAACTGGCGGAACAGATAAAAAAGAAACTGGCTGCCACAGAAGCAGAGGCAGAGAAATATAAATGCTTAAAGCCATATTCACAAAGAGCGTGGACGATCTTTGAAGAGATGGAGCAAGTGGAAAAAGAGCGTATTCCTTTATATCAGAACTACCAGACAGGAAAAATCAATGAAGAACAATATCTGGCGGGAAAAGAAGAAATACGGGATCAGCTTCGTATGTATGATGGAGATTTCAGTGAACTTATGGAAGAGGTATCCGTTATCGAAAAAGCATATAGCAATAAAAATGAATGGTTAGAGACTTTTAAGAAGGAGAATCTTCCAAAAGAACTACAGCCAGAGAATATCAATAAATGGATTGAGAAAGTATTGATAAGAGATTTTAAAGAAGTGCAGGTATGTTTATCCAAACAGGAATGGAAAAAATACTTTCCTGCAGAATGGATGGAGGAATAGGGATGGCAAGAAAGAGCAGAAAAAATAGAAACGTAGAATCTAATATACAAACGGTTGTCAAAAAAGAAAACTTACTGGATACGGCTGCGTATATTCGTCTGTCTGTTGAAAACGGAGGAAATGAAACGGATGAAACATTAGTTGTGCAGCAGATGCTTGTAGAAAGATTTATAGAAGAGCATCCGGATCTGAGACTGGAAGAGGTATACATTGATAATGGATTTACAGGCACCAATTTTGAACGTCCTGGATTTATGAGATTAATGGAAGATGTTCGTTCTGGCAAGGTGCAGTGTATCGTTGTAAAAGATTTATCCCGATTCGGCAGAGACTATCTGGAAACAGGATATTACCTGGAGACTATATTGCCAAAGTTAAATGTACGCTTTATTGCGATTACGGATGATTATGATAGCTCCAGAAAAGAGGACAGGGAAAATATAAGTGTTCCCATCAAAAACATGGTAAATGCCATGTATGCAAAGGATATGTCTAAAAAAATCCTGGCGGCAAAGGAAGCACAAAAGCGGAACGGAAATATCACGTTATCTAAGGTTGCATTTGGTTATGTCCGTTCTGAGGATAAAACAAGACAGGTCGTAGATGAAACGGTTGGTCCTGTTGTGCGTATGATATTCCAATGGACATTGCTGGGAGTCAGTAAAAGAGAAATTGCTGACAGGCTGAACTTGTTGGGAGTTGCGACACCCGGACAGAAAGAAAAAAGAAAGATAGCAAGAGTTCCACTTGAGGAGACAAAGTGGAATGGAGGAACTGTCAGAAAAATATTAGAAAATCCAACCTATACAGGAGATATTGTCACAGGAAAACTGAAACAGTCTTTGTACAAAGGAGTGAAACAGTATCGTACAGTACCAGAAGAGTGGGATGTGCAGAAAGATATGCACACTCCGCTGGTTGCGAGGGATGATTATGAGGAATTACAGGAAAGCAGAGAAGAGATTCATAAGATAACGAAGAAACGCCAGTCCAGATGTATGAAGGACAGAGAAAAATATCAGGATAGTTTTCCGGGAATGGTCCGCTGTGGTGAGTGTGGAAATGTTATGTATTTCAGACGATATACCCATAATTATACAACCAATGAAAAAATGGGAAGCGATTACTATTGTGGGAATGAACAGTGTTCCAGAAATTTGATAGAAGGAAACTTACTCAAAATCCTTGTGATGGATCAGATCCAGATTTTGATCAAGAGTATGTGTGACAGAAAATTGCTTTTGCAGAAAATGAAAAGTGCAACAAAAGAAAACAATATTTTTTATAAAGCAGCAGCAAAGGTAAGGACATTGGAGCGTAAGATTGCACAGACGGAAGAACGCAATACAAGACTATATGAGGATTATGTAGCAGGTGTTGTGGATAAAGATGATTTTGATATGATGAAGGAACGCTATATAGGGGAACTCCAAAATCTCCGGGAAGAGCTTCAGGTACAAGAACAGAATCAAAGAATCTTGGAAAAGAAAGCAAACCGATATATGGATATGGTAAATCATATGGAAAAATATCTGGATAAAAGAGAATATAATGAGGCACTTGTACAAGAACTGGTGGAATATATAGAAGTATATGCAAATGGGAGTATCCATGTGTGCTTTAAATGTAAGGATGAATTCCAGCAGATAGCAGAAGAAATGGAAGGTGTTCAGATTGGCTAATGGATTGTATTTAAGACTCTCTATAGCAGATGGAGATTTAGGGAAAGAAAATAAAGATGAAAGCAACAGCATTGACAACCAGAAATCGCTTCTTGTCAATTTTATTACTGACAGAGAAGACATGAGTGATGAATACATAGAATATGTGGATGATGGATATTCCGGAACGAATTTTGACCGTCCGGCATTTAAGAAAATGATAGAAGATGCGAAGGCAGGAAAAATAGATACCGTCATCGTAAAAGACTTTTCTCGATTTGGGAGAGATTATATTGGAGTTGGAGATTATCTGGAGCAAGTGTTCCCACTCCTGGGAATCCGATTTATTTCATTAAACAATAATTATGACAGTAAAGAGTACATAGGAAAAACGATGGGATTAGATATGGCAATCAATAATCTTGTCAACAATCTTTACAGCAAGGATATATCCAAAAAGTTAAAGAGTGCCTTGAAAGTGAAATGGAAGAATGGAAAATGGACAGGCTCAAAACCTCCATTTGGTTATTTAAAAGATGAAGAGCATGGATGCTGGAAAATAGATCCGGTAGCAGGCAAATATGTCCGTATGATATTTGATAAAGCGATGGAAGGCTGCAATACTTCTCAGATCTGCTATTACATGAACGAGCAGAAGGTGCCGACACCTGGAAAATATAATCAGATGAACGGATTGCTGCGGCAGGGGAATTATAAAATGCCAGATAAGGAAGTTGTTTGGGATACCGGAATGATCCGTACAATTCTTGGAAGATTTGAGTACACAGGGGCTTTAGTTATGGGAAGGCGGCATACAGTAGCAGTTGGAAGTAAAGTAACAAGAAAGACAGCAGAACGAGATGTCGTTATCCGGAAGAATATTAATCCACCAATCATTACGGAAGAAGAGTATGAAGTGGCAAGTGCATCTATTATGTTTATGACAAAGCCAGAATATCGTGGTGCGAAAGACTTTCTTCTGAAAGGAAAAGTGCGATGTGGAAACTGCCACAGGGCATTAGCTTATACAGATGGCGGTATTCATCCAAAAATATATTGTCCCCATAAAGCTCAGGCAGGAAGATATTCTCATTGTCCTGAAGATGCATATCCGGTATCTGTGATAGAGGGGCATATCTGGTACTCCTTAAAAAGGATACTAAGGATATTGGATTCAGTGCAAAGAAAATCCGAAGAAAAATATACGGATAATAGTTTTACAGGGAAAAGACAACAAAGAGTGTTGGAATCGGAACTGGAAAAATTAAAAAATGAACGTATCCATCAGTATGAAGCTTATGCAGAAGGTGTACTTAGCAGAGAAAAATATATAACAGTGAAGAAACAGCTGACAGAAAAAATCGAAAAGATACAATCCGAACAAAAGGCACTTGCCAGTGTGATCATTGAAGAAGAACGATACAGAAGCCGGATAAGAACAGCAGTCCAACAGTTGGAGGTACAGATAGAAAGAGAAAAGCTGACCAAAGAGATTATAGATACGATGATTGATACGGTGTATGTGTATGATAAAAAACGGATCGAAGTAATTTTAAAATTTGATGATGTTTTACAAAAGGTGATCTCAGAATATACGGAAGGAGCGAAGGGTGCATGACATTTAAAAATTTTATGTATAAAGGGGTATTGATGATAACTGTGCTGGCATTGATCGGATGGCTTGGAAAGTATCTGTATCTGGTAGATGGAGAAATTGACTGGTTCCGGCTGATGCTGGTATATGGTGTTCCGGTAGGAATCCCATATATGTTTTTCATCATTCCGTGGCATTGGGATTTATCAGGAATACTTGGGATGATGGCACTATGCGTGATTGTTGGAAGTTTATTCGGCAGTTTTATTGCAATCTGGTTGTTAGTTCGGGCAGTGGGATATGTGATAGGGTATCTATTCAGTTTTTTTGTGAGAAAAGTAAAAGGGAAGTAATGAATTATATAATATAACTTAAAAGAAACTAGAAATTGTAGTGTGGTTTCAGAAGTTCACAAATAGAGTATATAGGGCTGTCTCTTATACACATCTCCGAGCCCACGAGACTAGCGCTCATCTCG
>ENA-UALE01000348-UALE01000348.1-human-gut-metagenome-genome-assembly--contig:-NODE-348-length-15827-cov-9.323865_pt1 | contig 15827 bp, 11 predicted proteins | sample MGYA00243697_ERZ654462 | MGnify/ENA primary metagenome ERZ654462 (study PRJEB26926, sample SAMN06164625) | human gut metagenome | biome: ENVO:00009003; feature: ENVO:2100002; material: ENVO:00002003... | reverse complement strand
ACGAGATGAGCGCTAGTCTCGTGGGCTCGGAGATGTGTATAAGAGACAGGGCTGTCTTGCTTCAGAAAGGATTATATGTATGGAGTACTATGCAAAGTCAAAAAAAGTACAATTCACTTCGGAGCGGATCAATGAAATAAAGAAAAATATGAAGAATATTGAGGAATGTTTGAAAGAGAATCTTACCGAAACAGATGTTGAGATATTGAATAGTAGTATTACCGATATAGCCGAAAAAACTGAAGAAAAGCAGAAAACATTGAAAGAACATCATAAGGACATAGTAACGTGTGCTGAGATGTTTTTTTTAGAATATGGGGAATATTTTACTGAAAAAGAAAAAAAACTGGTGGTTGAGGCATGCAGGATTCATGATCTGGGAAAGGTTAATCTTGTTTTTCAGGCAATGATATGTCCGAAATTAGCTGAAAAATTTCATATAGATGTAAGAAAAACTCAGCAGATTCCACATGGCTTTTTAAGTGCTGTTACTATTTCTTTAGATGAATTTGATGATTTGTCGGAATTGTTTTCGGATAAAGATTTTGGACCATTTATTACAGCGGTTTATTATCATCATGACAGGGAGGATCATTATAACAGTCCGGCAATTAGAAAATATGCTGAAAAGTATTATATGAAACAGATTGAAGAATATCTGAATAGAAAAATCAGAAAATTAAATTGCAGTAATTTAGATGATTTACTGTTTCGTAACAATGTATATACTGGAAAATATATACCAGATTCAAATGCCTGGAAAGAATATTTATTGATAAAAGGCTTGCTTAATAAATTTGATTATACAGTCAGTGCAGGATATGAAAATGCAGAAAGCGCCATTGATCTTCATGAAAAAAAATTGGTAAAGAATATAGAAAAATTTCTAAACGGAAAAGAATTAAGGCCGGCGCAAAAATTTATGAAGATGAATAGAGATAAAAATCTGATTGTTATAGCACCTACAGGATCTGGAAAAACAGAAGCATCGCTATTATGGATGAATGGTGAAAAAAGTTTTTATACATTACCGTTGAAGGTATCTTCTAATGCGATATATTTACGTATAAAGGAAAATTATGAATATAAAGACGTTGCATTGTTACATTCTGATGCTATGGCGGTGTATTTAAGAGAGTATAATGGTAATGAAGATATTGGAGAGAAATATGAAAGGTCAAAAATGTTGTCACAACCATTGACTGTCTGTACAGTTGACCAACTGTTTAGATTTGTATACAGAGCATTAGGAACAGAGATATTTGCAGCTACATTGAAATATTCAAAGTTGGTTCTGGATGAGATTCAGGCATATGAACCACGTGTAATTGCAACTATTATTTATGGATTAAAAATGATACAGGAAATGGGTGGCAAATTTGCAATTATTACAGCAACTTTTCCACCTGTACTTAAATATTTTATGGAACAATATGGTTTGGTTGAGGGAAAACAATACATATTTAAAGATTTCACCGGAAAAGAATATCAGGTGGAGAAATATCCAAGACATAAAGTTGAAATCAGACATTCGGAAATGAATTTAGATGAAATCAGGCTGCGAGGAAAAAATAGAAAAGTGTTAGTTATCTGTAATACTGTTTCTAAAGCTCAGAAGCTTTATAAGAAATTAGAGGGAGAAAATGTATGGCTTTTACATTCAAAATATATTAGAAGAGACAGAGCATTTCTGGAAAGGAAAATTATGGGATTTTCGGAGTCAGGTGAATCTGGAATATGGATTACAACTCAAATAGTTGAGGCTAGTTTAGATATAGATTTTGATATTTTGTATACAGAAATGTGTACGGCAGATAGTCTTTTACAGAGAATGGGAAGATGTAATCGTAAAGGTCGTTATTGTCCGAATGAAGCGAACATTGTTGTATTTGATAATAGAAATGGAGTCAGTGAAGGAAAAAGACGGAGTGTTTATGAAGACAAATTATATGACAGGTCTTTGGAATTACTGAGCAAATACGAACACATATTATTTTCTGAAGATAAAAAAACTGCATACATGAATGAGGTTTATAGTGTAGATGGTGTGAAAGAAACCATATACTTTGAAAACATTCAAAAAGATTTAAAATTATTCTCTGAAATTCATCCAACGGAGTATTCTGCTGATGAGGCTGAAGTTCGGGATATCAGAAGTGTAACTATTGTTCCGGAAAATGTTTATGTTGAAAACCAGAATTTATTCGAATACGGAGTAGAGTTTTTGAAGAAACCTAATATGAGCAGGGAAGCCAGAAGCCTGATAAAATCAAAATTGGAAAATCTTACATTAAGTTTAAATCTCTATCAAAAATTTCCGGCAGAAGTGGACAGAACTACAATTGGGTTAAGCGAAAACAGAAAAATTACAGATATTCACAGAGCACAGTATAATTATGAATTTGACATTGAAAGCGGGAAAGGACGTGGAATATTGTTTGATGAACAATTAGAATTGGATGGAATATTTGTGTAAATATGGAGCGTGGATATGGAAAATCGGATAACAGGAGTGATGATTTATTATTATTTTGTATGCAAACGAAAACTCTGGTATTTTTGTCATGAAATCCGAATGGAAGCAGAAAATGAGGATGTCATATTAGGAAAAATACTTGATGAAAGCAGTTACAGTAAAAATGAGAAGCATATAAATATTGATAACATTATTAACATTGATTTTATAAGTGAACATAAAGAATTGCATGAAGTGAAGAAAAGCAAAGCAGTAGAGGACGCTGGAATATGGCAGGTTAAGTACTATCTATATTATTTATGGAAACGTGGAGTCAAAGGGATTAAAGGAAAGGTTGACTATCCGCTGTTAAAAAAGTCGGTGATAGTTGAGCTATCAGAAAATGATATAAAAACGCTGGAGAAGATTATTGGTGAAATTACAGAGATAGAGTGCATGGATACGCCACCGATGATTGTAAACTCTAAATTATGCAAAAAATGTGCTTATTATGATTTGTGTTTTATATAAACATTCAATTTATAATTAGGAGAAGGTTATGAAGCAAAGCTTTTATGTTTATAATAATGGGGATTTGAAACGTAAAGATAATACATTGCAATTTACAACCTATGAAGGTGAAAAGCGAGATATTTCAATAGAGCGAATATCAGATATTTATGTGATGTCAGAAATGTCTTTTAATACAGCATTTATCAATTACATTTCTCAGTATGGGATACCAGTTCATTTCTTTAATTACTATAATTTTTATACTGGAAGTTATTATCCGAGAGAAAGCCTGTTGGCAGGACAGCTATTGGTAAAACAGGTGGAAAACTATACGGACTATGAGAAAAGAATGATACTTGCAAAAAAATTTATAGAAGCTGCGGCAGATAATATTTACAGGAATTTGAGATATTATAATGGAAGAGGAAAGGATGTAGCAGAATATCTTAGAGATGTGGATTCATTGCGGAAGCAGATTGGAAAAACAAAAACAATAGAAGAATTAATGGGGGTTGAAGGAAATATCCGAAGAAGGTATTATGCAGCGTGGAATGTAATCGTAAATCAGGAAATAAAATTTGAAAAAAGAGTTATGCATCCACCAGATAATATGATTAATTCGTTGATTTCATTTGTGAATACATTGATTTATACAAAAGTGCTTAGTGAAATTTATCATACGCAGTTAAATCCGACAATCAGTTATTTACATGAGCCTGGGGTAAGACGATTTTCTTTGAGCTTGGACATTGCAGAAGTGTTTAAACCACTGATCGGAGACAGAGTGATTTTTTCACTGTTAAATCGAAAGCAGATTACGGAAGATAGCTTTACGAAGGAATTAAATTTTTTACATTTGAAAAAAGATGCGTCTAAACTGATTGTCTCAGAACTCGAAAAAAGGTTGAAACAATCAGTGATGCATAAAGACTTAGGCAGACAGGTATCTTATCAGTATTTATTAAGATTGGAATCATATAAACTGATAAAACATCTGATTGGCGAAAAAGAATATGAGGGATTCAGAATATGGTGGTGAGTTATGTATATAGTATTAGTTTATGATGTAAGTCAGGAAGAAAACGGTGCAAGACGCTGGTCAAGAATTTTTAAAATATGTAAAAAATATCTGACGCACATCCAAAATTCTGTATTTGAAGGTGAATTGTCAAAAGGACAGCTGGCACAGCTGCAAAAAGAATTAAAAGAGTATATTGATAAAGAATTAGATTCTGTAATTATTTTTAAATCTCGGCAGGAAAAATGGTTGGATAAAGAATTTTGGGGTAGGAAGGATGATTTAACGAGTTTCATATTATGATTGTCGATGTCAGATAGAGTAAAAACTTCAGGAGGTCGACAATGCTTGAGATATCAGGAAAATTTCAAAAATGAGAGCTGTCTAGAAAGATAAAAATAAGTATAAAAATAATGAAGTGACAAGATTGACAGAAAGTGGTAAGATTATATCTGTATTGTAAGGATGAATAGACGACGGGTATTAATAGAAACATCGTGGAATGTAAAGTTTAGAGCCTGCACGTAGCTCGCCAATGTTCTTGCCGTATTAATAGAAACATCGTGGAATGTAAAGTAGCTTCCATCTTTTCTTTTGTAAATACTGCACTTTCGTATTAATAGAAACATCGTGGAATGTAAAGTCCGTATTTTCGAACAAGTGAATCTATGTTTTCTTTGTATTAATAGAAACATCGTGGAATGTAAAGGCAGTAGTAGGGTCTGTAACTACTCCAAGAATTACCGTATTAATAGAAACATCGTGGAATGTAAAGCACATTGGTTGGGACTGGACAGGTGGGAGCATCCGTATTAATAGAAACATCGTGGAATGTAAAGTTGCGAACGTTTGAATATCATGAAATAGGCACTCAGTATTAATAGAAACATCGTGGAATGTAAAGCAATTACCGCCCCGGTAATGATTCAAATAGGAACAGGTATTAATAGAAACATCGTGGAATGTAAAGGAGAATCCAGTTGAGATTAAAAGCGTAGTGAATCCAGTATTAATAGAAACATCGTGGAATGTAAAGACAGGTGGTACTGTCGAGGCTATCTCTCTGGCTATGTATTAATAGAAACATCGTGGAATGTAAAGCAGAACAGGCGCAGCAAATCGAGCAGAACAAGACGGTATTAATAGAAACATCGTGGAATGTAAAGCAGAGTGCAAAAACTACATTGAAACCAAAATATCAGAGTATTAATAGAAACATCGTGGAATGTAAAGCAGTCAATAAACTCACAAGCTTTCTGACAAGCTTGTATTAATAGAAACATCGTGGAATGTAAAGCGTAAAAGGAATCGTTGATGGGGTAGCGTATTCCGTATTAATAGAAACATCGTGGAATGTAAAGGAGTATGATCTTGTTACGGTTTCTGATATGCCAAGTATTAATAGAAACATCGTGGAATGTAAAGAGAGGACAGGTTATCGCTACCCCTGTTGAGAACATCGTATTAATAGAAACATCGTGGAATGTAAAGGCAGAACAGGCAGCAATAGCAGAGCTGGAAAAGGAGTATTAATAGAAACATCGTGGAATGTAAAGAGTCTTTTCCGGAAGGAGATTTGATTCCCATATCGGTATTAATAGAAACATCGTGGAATGTAAAGTGCGAATGTATTTTCTTTTTCTATCTGATACACAGTATTAATAGAAATATCGTGGAATATAAAGTTCTGAAAGTCTACACCACTTACATCCGGATTCTCCGTATTAATAGAAACATTGTGGAATGTAAAGTATGTAAAATAATAAGAAGAATTCACTTCTGGATTTTGTATTAATAGAAACATTATGGAATGTAAAGAAATTTTGATAGACGAATTCAATAACAATATGTTACACTTTATGAAAGTTAGAGTTTAATATATCAAATATAAAGGGAAGTGTGTCTATTGAAACAAATTAAAAAGAAACTTCCAATAGGAATAGAAAATTTTGCAAAGCTTCAGGCGGAAGATTTCTACTATGTAGACAAAACGATGCTTATCAAAGAACTTCTGGATAATTGGGCGGAGGTGAATCTGTTTACACGTCCGAGAAGATTTGGTAAAACATTGAATATGAGTATGCTGAAAGCATTCTTTGAATTAAACGGTGATAAGAACTGCTTTAAAGGAACAAGAATTTTCAGAGAAGTTTATCTTTGCGAACAATACATGGGAAAGTTCCCTGTGATTTTTATTTCCCTGAAGAGTATCAGCGCGCAAACTTATGAAAAAGCCTGTGATATGGCAATACAGATTGTAAATGGTGAGGCGCGTAGATTCCAGTATTTATTGGACAGTGAACGTTTGACGGAATATGATAAGGATGCGTTCAAATCATTGCTTCTGCCGGATATGAAGGAATCTGTTCTGTGCAGCAGTCTGAGGATTCTGTCAGAACTTCTGGAGAAACATCATGGTCAGAAAGTTATCTTATTGATTGATGAATATGATGTGCCTCTGGCGAAAGCATTTGAATTGGGATATTACAATTCAATGACTCTGCTGATCCGTAACTTGTTTGAAAATGCATTAAAAACAAATGACAGTCTGAAGTTTGCTGTGCTTACAGGCTGCATGCGTATCTCAAAGGAGAGTATTTTTACAGGATTAAATAATCTGAAAGTTTTGTCAGTGGCAGATGTACAGTTTGATGAATATTTTGGATTTACGGACAGGGATGTAAAGAATATATTGGAATATTATGAACTTTCTGAGCATTATGATGAAATAAAAATGTGGTATGACGGATATCGGTTTGGAAATGTAGAGGTTTATTGTCCCTGGGATGTGATAAATTATTGTGATGAATTGCGTATAAACAATATGGCGCAGCCACAGAATTACTGGTCTAATACTAGCAGTAATGAAGCGGTGAAACGCTTTATTCAGGAGACTGATAAGGGAACGGTCAGAAAGGAAATTGAGAAACTGATAGCAGGAGAAACAATTGTAAAGGAGATTCATCAGGAACTGACATATCAGGATATGTATGCTTCGATTGAAAACTTGTGGAGTGTTCTTTTTACTACGGGATATCTCACACAGACCGGAAGAAAAGATGCAAATACGTTCATGCTTACCATTCCTAATATGGAAATACGTAATATTTTTCTGACACAGATTATGGAATATTTTAAGAAAACTGTTTCTGAGAATGGAGAAGCACTTGAAAAATTCTGTAATGCACTAAAAGATGGAAATTCCGAAGTGGTAGAACAAAGTTTGAACAATTATCTGAAAAGAACCATCAGTATTCGGGATACCTTTGTAAAAAAACAGATGAAAGAGAATTTTTATCATGGGATTTTACTTGGAATTCTTGGATTTCAGCAGAACTGGAGTGTGTCATCAAATAAAGAATCAGGTGATGGATACAGTGATATTCTGATAGAAACAGAAGATCAGGAAACAGGAATCATTATAGAAATAAAATATGCCGAAACAGGGAATCTGGAAGCTGTCAGTGAAGACGCATTAAAACAGATAGAAGACAGACGATACGAGGAGCAGCTGCTGGAAGAGGGAGTAGAGCATATTTTGAAATATGGTATTGCATTTTACAAAAAGAAATGCAAAGTAATGGCAGTCAAATAAATGAAAAACAAATACACAAAAGCAGCAGAACCATTGAGGGATAGTGATTCAATGGTTCTGCTTTTTACTGTCTGTATTGATGAAATTGCTTAATGTAACTGGAATACTACGGTTTCGTAAGGTTTGAGTACAAGTGTTCCAATTCCGTATTCAACTTCATTTTCTCCGTAATTGGAAATGATTACGGGAGTGTTGCACGGTAATTCAATATCTTCAGCGCCATAATGGAATTTCTGCATGGATGCAGAGAAATTATGCACTGCCAGCCATGTTTCATCCTGGTAACTTCTGGTATAGGCAATTACCGGACCATCTTCCGGGCAGCAGAGTTTGAAATCTCCATGAGCCATTACCGGATGTTTCTTACGCAGTGCGATGAGATTCTGGTAGAATCTGAAAACAGAACAGTCATCATTCATCTGGCTTTCTGCGTTAATGAGTTTGTAGTTTGGATTGACACCCAGCCACGGAGTATGCTCAGAAAATCCGCCGTTTGGACTGTCGTTCCACTGCATAGGCGTTCTTGCATTATCACGGCTGATACTTCTGGATTCTGCCAGTGCTTCTTCAGGAGAAGCTCCTTGTTCGATCATGGTTTTATAATAATTGCGGGTATCAATGTCATTGTAATCATCGATAGATGGGAAGGCAACATTGGTCATTCCCAATTCTTCGCCCTGGAAAACAAAGGGGGTACCGGGAAGTGTGTGCAGATAACATGCCAGCATTTTTGCAGATTCTGACCAGAATTCTCTGTCATTTCCGTAAAGGGAAACCTGACGCGGTTTGTCGTGATTACTTAAAAATCTTGCCCACCATCCGTCTTTTTTTAGGATTTCATAATCTTTCTTAAGATCACGTTTCATTTTCTCTGGTGACCATGTCTGGATTTCAACAATCGGAGGGACAAATGGAATAGCCATGTTAAATTCTTTGCTTGCTGCGCTGGAATAGTTGATGGCATCCTGTTCATTGTTGATATTAACTTCTCCTACACTCATCAGATTGTCGGGAGTCATTGTTTCTGCAACCATTTCACGGATGTAGCGGTGGGTTCCTTCCAGATTTACACACGCTACAGTACCAATGGGTTCATTCATATCTGCACGTCCGTCCAGTCCTTTGTCAAGATAACTGATGGCATCAATGCGATATCCGTCAACACCTTTCTCATTCCAGAAACGGATAATATCAAAAATTTTCTCTTTAGTTTCCGGATTATCCCAGTTCAGATCCGGTTGTTCTTTAGCAAAGAAATGGAGATAGTATTGTCCACGTTCAGGAACATATTCCCAGGCACTTCCGCCAAATACGGACATCCAGCAGTTGGGTGCGCCTCCGTCCGGTGCAGGATCACGCCAGATATAGTAATCACTGTAAGGATTATTGCGGGATTTCTTTGATTCCCGGAACCATTTATGTTTATCTGAAGAATGGTTCAGGACCAGATCCATGATAATGGCGATGCCTCGTTCATGTGCACCGTCGCGGAAAGCATCCCAGTCTTCCATAGTTCCGAATTCTTCCATGATCGCGAAGTAATCAGAAATATCGTAACCGTTATCCACATTCGGAGAAGCATAGACAGGAGACATCCATACTGCATTGATGCCAAGCTCCTTCAGATAATCCAGCTTCTCAATCATTCCCTTCAGATCACCGATTCCATCATTGTTGCCATCTTTAAAACTTCTTGGGTAAATCTGGTAGATCACCAGATCTTTATACCAGTCTTTTTTGTGTTTCATATGTACATCCTTTCGTCTTTTTGCATAAATAAACTCTGAAATTATTATATTGTATTGTGCAAAAAAACGCAATGAAGAAAATGAGATTATTTTTGATAATAGTAACACACGTGTTACTGTTCACATTCCACTATCCCGCGAGGTGTTTTGGCATGAATATGCCAAAATCCCGAGACATACAAGCCAAAATTCCATTGCCGCAGGCAATCTGGAATGAATTTTGGATACGTTACTGTGAACGGAGTGAACAGTAACATAACGAAGTAAACAGTAATACACACTCTGGACATATCAGATTGTACAGAAAAAAGAATTGTGATAGAATAGGCGCGTAAAATATGTTACTGTACATAAGACAATGAAAGACGGAGAACAGAATGAACGCAAATTTTGAATATTATAAAGTTTTTTATTACGTATCAAAATATGAGAATCTGACAAAGGCAGCATCAGTATTAAAGACCAGCCAGCCGGCTGTGACCAGGACGATACATAATCTGGAAAATATATTAGGGTGCAGACTGTTTACCAGAAGCAAAAGTGGCATGAAACTGACTCCTGAGGGAAAGATTTTCTATCAGTATGTAGCAGCAGGCTGTGCTCAGTTTTTCAAAGCCGAGGATAATCTTAATAATCTGATCAGCCTTGAGAACGGGACCATTTATATCAGTGCAACAGAGACAGCATTGCACTGTTATTTGTTCGAGGCAGTCAGAGACTTTAATATTCAATACCCGAATGTGCATTTTAAAATTCTTAATAACAGCACTACAGATTCTGTAAATGCCTTAAAAGAGGGTAAAGTAGATCTTGCAGTTGTATCTGCTTCTTTACAGTTAGCAGAGCCACTGAAAATGAAAGTAGTGCGAAAGTATAGGGAAATTCTGATCGGAGGCAGTCGTTTTGCGGAGCTGAAGGGGAGGAAGACTTCGTTGGAGGAACTTTCAGCCTATCCATGGATCAGCCTGACTTCCGAGGCAATCAGCAGGAGATTTTTGAATGAGTATTTTTCAAAAAATGGACTGCAGTTTTCGCCGGATGTAGAGCTGGCGACTACAGATATGATTCTCCCGGCAGTACGGTATAATATGGGAATCGGATTCCTGCCAGAAGAATTTGCCGGAGATGATCTGGAATCCGGAAAGGTTTTTGAGATAGATGTAAATGAAACACTTCCGGAGAGAAGCATTATTCTGATCCATGATACAGAATATCCTCAAAGTATTGCATCTAAAGCATTCCAGAAGTTTTTGGCAGAACGGAAAGAACAGAACCGCTGAAATAGAAAAGTCATCAGGAAATCCACATGATGTGAATCCTGATGACTTATTATATTTATAAGGAATTTATCATCTGTTAGACGGATTTATTTATGCCACTCCCAGTTTCGAATCTCTTCCAGATCCTGGCCATATTCAGCAATATACTGTTTGTGCTCAACAAGCTTGTCATTCATCTTCTGGATTAAGAAGGAACCTTTGTTTCCAAGCTGTGGAAGATGCATGATGGCATCCTTTACAAGATTGAAACGGTCAATCTGGTTCTGTACACGCATATCGAATGGTGTAGTAATAGTACCTTCTTCCTGATATCCGTGAACAGAGATATTGTGGTTGTGACGCTCATAAGTAAGCTCATGGATCAGTGTTGGATATCCATGGAATGCAAAGATGACAGGTTTATCTTTTGTGAAGATTGCATCATATTCTGCGTCACTTAAGCCGTGTGGATGTTTGTGGTCAGATTCCAGTTTGAACAGGTCGACAACGTTAACAACACGGATCTTAAGTTCCGGCATTTCATCACGAAGGATAGTAACTGCAGCCATGATCTCAAGTGTAGGTGTATCACCGCAGCAGGCCATAACAACGTCTGGTTCTTCACCACAGTCATTGCTTGCCCACTCCCAGATACCGATACCCTGTGTGCAGTGCTTAACAGCCTGCTCCATGGTCAGCCACTGGCAGCTTGGATGTTTGGAAGCTACAATTGCATTGACATAGTTCTTACTCTTGATGCAGTGATCGAAGCAGGAGAGTAAGCAGTTAGCGTCCGGTGGTAAGTACATACGAACTACGTCTGCTTTCTTATTGGCAATGTGATCCAGGAATCCAGGATCCTGATGAGTAAATCCGTTGTGGTCCTGCTGCCATACGTTGGATGTCAGGATGAAGTTCAGGGATGCGATAGGCTGTCTCCAGGAAAGCTGATTGCAAACTTTCAGCCATTTTGCATGCTGGGCTGCCATGGAGTCAACGATACGGATGAAAGCTTCATAGCTTGCGAAGAAGCCATGACGACCTGTTAACAGGTAACCTTCCAGCCATCCTTCACACATATGCTCACTGAGCATACTGTCCATAATACGTCCGTCTCTTGCGAGGCAGTCATCAGTATCAAGCATTTCTGCGTTCCAGTCACGTTTCTGATATTCAAATACTTTGTACAGACGGTTGGACATGCTTTCATCTGGTCCAAAGATACGGAAGTTCTTGTTTTCTTCATTCAGTTTGAAGATGTCGCGGATGTATCCGCCAAGTTCGATCATATCCTGAGCTTTTGTTTTGCCAGGCTGTACTTCAATACCGTAATCGCGGAAGTCCGGAAGACGAAGATCTTTCAGAAGAAGTCCACCATTTGCATGTGGGTTGGCACCGAGACGTGCATTTCCCTTAGGAGCCAGTTCAGCCAGTTCCGGGATCAGGCGTCCGTTTTTATCAAACAGTTCCTGAGGACGATAGCTTTCCAGCCACTCCTTCAGAAGTTCAAGATGTTCCGGTTTTTCCATAGTGATCGGAACCTGATGAGCACGGAAAGAACCTTCAATCTGAAGTCCGTCAACAACCTTAGGACCTGTCCATCCCTTAGGAGTACGAAGGATGATCATTGGCCATACCGGACGTTCCGGATTATTGTTCTCACGGGCGTTCTTCTGGATCGCTTTGATTTCTTCGATCACTGTGTCCATTGTTTCAGCCATCTTCTTGTGCATTGTCATTGGGTCGTCACCTTCAACGAAATATGGTTTCCAGCCACAGCCCTTGAAGAAGCATTCAAGTTCTTCATGAGAAAGACGGGAGAAGATAGTCGGGTTGCTGATCTTATATCCATTTAAGTGAAGAATAGGAAGTACAGCACCGTCTGTGATCGGGTTCAGGAATTTGTTGGACTGCCAGGATGTCGCCAGAGGACCAGTCTCAGCTTCACCATCACCTACAACAGTAGTTGCAATCAGATCCGGGTTGTCAAATACAGCTCCGAAAGCATGAGCGATGGAGTAACCAAGCTCGCCACCTTCATTAATGGAACCAGGTGTTTCCGGTGCGCAGTGGCTTGGGACTCCGCATGGGAAGGAGAACTGTTTGAACATTTTCTTCATACCTTCCTCATCCTGACTGATGTTAGGATAAACTTCGCTGTAGGAACCTTCCAGATAGGTGTTGGCGATCATGAAGTTTCCGCCATGTCCAGGACCGGAAAGCAGGATCATATCAAGGTCATAACGTTTGATGACACGGTTGCAGTGTGCATAAACGAAGTTCTGTCCCGGTACAGTTCCCCAGTGACCAACAATTTTTTTCTTGATCTGATCCATAGTTAATGGCTCTCTCAGAAGCGGATTGTCGAGAAGATAGAGCTGTCCGGCAGACAGATAGTTAGCTGCACGCCAGTAAGCATCGATTTTGTCAAGCATTTCCTGGTTTAAAGGCTGCTTTTCCAGACATAATTTGTTGTCTTCCATTTTCTTACCTCTTTCTTTGTCTTTGATGTGTATAACTTAAGATGTTGAAGATATCTGTATGAGAAATTTTCTGATGGTAGTTAATGATAAACGTTTCTCAACAGATAAGTTGGAGTGTTACTTTGTTATTTTTTAACTAAACACATCCTATCATGTCAGAAATGAAACGTAAAATAGAAATATTGCATTGTAATTATAAGTTTTTGATATGGATAAAAAATAAGCTCCTTCTGATGAAATGCGGAGCAGTTATTCGGTATAGAGCTGCGTAGCGAAGCAGATTGTGAATATCCGCTTGACGACAATTCTCTGAGTGGAAATGATTGGTGTTTAATATGGAAGATGACGAAAAGAACTAAGCAATGATTAGTAATTTTCACGAAAAAATGGATAACATGAAAGTTGTATTGCAATTTGCACAAAAAATAGATATAATAAAAAAAACAATTGCGCATAAGGTATAGAAAAACTGCTTATATGTACTAGATAAAGTATAGGCGGTAAAAGTGAAGAATGGCGAAGGAGACAAGAATCATGGGAAAAAGAGCAGCAGGAATATTAATGCCGATCAGCAGTCTTCCATCAGACTATGGCATCGGATGTTTTTCCAAAAGTGCATATGAATTTGTAGACTGGGTAAAGGAAGCCGGACAGACTTACTGGCAGATTCTGCCATTGGGACCGACCAGCTATGGAGATTCTCCATATCAGTCTTTCTCTACATTTGCAGGTAATCCATATTTTATTGATCTGGATACACTTGTGGAAGAAGGAGTTCTTGATAAGAAAGACTGCGAGAAAGTTAACTGGGGAAAGAAGCCTGATGAGGTAGATTATGAAAAAATCTACAAAGGCCGTTATCCTCTTCTGAGAAAAGCATACGAGAACAGTGATATCAGCAAGAATCCTGACTATCAGAAATTCGTAACAGAGAACAGCTGGTGGCTGTCAGATTATGCTCTGTTTATGGCAGTAAAAGACCGTTTCGAAGGTGTAGAATGGACCAAATGGGCTGAGGATATCAGACTCCGCTGGAACAATGCCATGGATTATTATCGTGAAGAACTCTATTTTGATATTGAATTCCAGCAGTATATGCAGTTTAAGTTCTATGAGCAGTGGATGAAACTGAAATCCTATGCAAATTCAAAAGGAATCCAGATCATTGGAGATATTCCGATTTATGTTGCAATGGACAGTGCTGATGCATGGGCACATCCGGAGCTGTTCCAGCTGGATCAGGACAATGTACCGCTGGCAGTAGCAGGATGCCCTCCGGATGGATTTTCTGCAACCGGTCAGTTATGGGGAAATCCGCTGTATCGCTGGGATTATCACAGAAATACAGGATATCAGTGGTGGATTTCCAGAATGAGTTATTGCTTCAGACTGTATGATGTTGTGCGAATCGATCATTTCCGTGGATTTGATGAATATTTCTCTATTCCATACGGAGATAAAGATGCAAGAGGCGGACACTGGGAAAAGGGTCCCGGAATTGATCTGTTCCGTAAGATCGAACAGGCGCTTGGATGGAAGCAGGTTATTGCAGAGGACTTGGGATATATGACAGATTCCGTACGTCATCTGGTATATGAGAGCGGCTTCCCGGGAATGAAGGTTCTGGAATTTGCGTTTGACTCCAGAGATTCCGGATGTGCCAGTGATTATCTGCCACATAACTATCCGGAGAACTGCGTGGCGTATACAGGAACCCATGATAATGAAACTATCGTGGGATGGTGGAAGAGCATCACAGCAGCTGAGAGAAAACTGGCGAGAGATTATCTGTGTGATCATGCAACACCGGAAGAAGAACTGTATAAGTGTTTCATCAGTCTGATCATGCGCAGTGCTGCGCGTGTCTGCGTTATCCCAATGCAGGACTATATGGGACTGGACAACAGATTCCGAATGAATAAACCATCTACAGTTGGTACGAACTGGAAGTGGAGAATCAAGAAGAGAGATCTTACAAAGAAACTCCAGAAGGAAATATATGATGTGACACTTCGTTACGGACGTAAGAACTGGGATTAAATACATAATGAAATAATTGGAATAATGACAGCGTTTCGGATATAAATAATATTTGGAACGCTGTTTTTTTAACCGAATCAAGCAGTTATTTGGTTAAAAAAGCAACGAAGGGGATGGTTTTGTCTGCTTTGTTTCATTCAGCCAGAGTGATTTGTCAGAGGGAGAAAAAAAGGACAGTTTCGCAAGGTCTTTATTTTTGTATGAAAAAGAAAACATTGAAATTGTTTTGACAGGCGTACAATTGAAAAAGAAATGCATTGATTTTCAGGCAATGTCTGATAAAATATTAACCAGAAAAAGCAAAAGAACAGATTTTCAGGAGGGAAAATAAATGAACTATAACAGATTAGAAACCAGTCTGATCGATGTGATCAAAGAGGAACAGGCGAAGCTTGGATATATGAAAGAGAAGATCAGCCTTTATTATCCGCTCAGTTCCCTGAATCATTTCTTTGGCGGTGAGACAGATGCTGCAGGCATGATGGAGATTTTAAAAGATTTTCCTTCTTATATAGAAGAGAAATTTGGTGAAGTAGCAGTATCACACAGAGGAGATCGTTTCTGCTTCACTGTTTCGGAAAAAGCTTCCGAATATGTACATAATAATATGAAAGAGAATGAATTTATCAAGGCATTGATCGAACTGGTTGGCAGACATGGATGTACGATCTGTCTCTTATACACATCTCCGAGCCCACGAGACTAGCGCTCATCTC